>Ga0255336_100060_pt1 | contig 269919 bp, 239 predicted proteins | sample MeOH1_35cm_T3_17_FD_189102 | JGI IMG/M metagenome (GOLD analysis project Ga0255336, IMG submission 189102) | Sandy soil microbial communities from University of British Columbia, Vancouver, Canada - MeOH1_35cm_T3_179 | ecosystem: Engineered > Artificial ecosystem > Sand microcosm > Unclassified... | reverse complement strand
TTGAACGAGGCGGTTTTATGGCCACGGCAGAACAGAGCAACACGGAACAGGGCGGCGGTCGTCGCGCCCGCGGCGGGGCGGAAGCCCGGCGCCATGCGCGGCAGAAGCCGCCGATCGTCCAGAACCCTTATATCCGCCGGAATATTCCGCTGGTGACGGTGCTGGACGAGGAAGGCCTCGCCCTCATGGAACGCAATGCCGATACCATCCTGCAGGAAGTCGGCATGGAGTTCCGTGACGAGCCGGAAGCGCTCGAACTCTGGAAGGCGGCCGGCGCCGATGTGCAGGGAACGCGCATCCGCTTCCCGCGCGGCCTGTGCCGCTCGATCGTGCAGAAGTCCGCCCCGCGCGAATACACGCAATATGCCCGCAACCCGGACCGCAATGTCGTCATCGGCGGCAACAATACGGTCTTCGCCCCGGTCTACGGCCCGCCCTTCGTGCGCGACCTCGACAAGGGCCGCCGCTATGCGACCATCGAGGATTTTCGCAACTTCGTGAAAATGGCCTATATGTCGCCCTCGATCCATCATTCGGGCGGCACGGTGTGCGAGCCTGTCGATCTGCCGGTGAACAAGCGGCATCTCGACATGGTCTATACCCATATCAAGTATTCCGATAAGCCGTTCATGGGCTCGGTGACGGCGCCGGAACGCGCCGAGGACACCGTCGCCATGGCGAAGATCCTGTTCGGCGAAAAGTTCGTCAAGCAAAACACCGTCCTCACCAGCCTGATCAATGCCAATTCCCCGATGGTCTGGGATGGCACCATGCTGGGCGCCATGAAGGTCTATGCCCGCAACAACCAGGCGAGCATCACCACGCCGTTCATTCTCGCCGGCGCCATGAGCCCGGTGACGGCGGCGGGCACGATCGCCCAGGTGCTGGCCGAAGTGCTGGCGGGTGCCGCGACCTCGCAGCTCTACAAGGCCGGCGCCCCGGTGATCTTCGGCGTCTTCGCCAGCTCGATCTCGATGCAGTCCGGCGCACCGACCTTCGGCACGCCGGAACCGACGCTCGTCTCGCTGGCCTGCGCGCAGCTTGCCCGTCGCCTCGGCATTCCGTTCCGTACCGGCGGTTCGCTCTGCGGCTCCAAGATCGCCGATGCCCAGGCGGCCTATGAAAGCGCCATGACGTTGCTGCCGACCCTGCAGGCCGGAACCAATTTCGTGCTGCATGGCGCGGGGTGGCTCGAAGGCGGCCTCTCGGCCGGTTACGAGAAGTTCGTCATGGATGCCGACCAGCTCGGCATGATGCAGACCCTCGCCAAGGGTGTGGACCTGACCGAGAACGGCCAGGCCCTGGACGCCATCCGCGAGGTCGGCCCGGGCAGCCATTTCCTCGGCTGCGCCCATACCCAGGCTAATTTCGAAACCGCCTTTTATCGCTCGAACATCGCCGACAACAACAGCTACGAGCAGTGGGAAGCGGAGGGCGCGCTCGATGCCGCCCAGCGCGCCAACAAGATCGTCAAGCGCATGCTGGCCGATTACGAGGCGCCGGCGCTGGATCCGGCGATCGATGAGGCGCTGAATGAATTCATCGCGAAGAAAAAGGCTGCAACGCCGGACAGCAATGTCTAAAAAGCCCTTCTGATCTTTTGCAAGAGGATCGGATAACGGCAAACGGCCCCGGGATCACTCCCGGGGCCGTTTGTTCTCGTGGCGTCCGCTCAGGGCGTCCGAAAGGGATCAGGTCGGGTTGTCGAGGCTGAAGACACCCGCCTGGTCGTCATAGGAGAAGGTCTCGCCATAACGGCCCCAGCTGATGATCGCCCGCAGGCTCTGCTCGGCGGCGCCCTCGGTCATGTGATCTTCCAGCTCGTCCAGGAAGCGGCTCTTCGGCGCGCGGTGGCTCTCACGCTCGTCGAGCACGCGGCGGATATGGGCCGCCAGCGGCACATGGGTGAGCAAATGATGGCCGAAGATGCGCTTGCGGTCGTCGACCTCGGAATCGGCGAATTGCTTGCCGGCCTCGGTCAGGTGGATATCGCCGCCTTCGAGGTCGGCGAAACGCAGCATCTGCAAGGTTTCCGCGACGGGGAAGAGGTCGTCGATCTCCATATGAAGGGTCGAAGCGATCTCCGGCAAATCAGCCCGGCCGTTATAGGGCGTTCCTGAGAGTTCTTCGATCAGGCCCGAGAGCAGGTTGGTCGAGACATGCGGCAGGATGGCGTCCATGCCGATCCCGGCGGGTCCCGCCGGACGCTGCTCGACCCGGGTCACGGCCTTCTGCTGCTGCATGCGCTTGGCCGTCATCTCGACATAGATGCGCTCGACGAGATCGCGGAACTTCGGATCGAGGCGGTCGCGCGGCTGCGGCAGATCGACCGGGATCTCCGTGATGACGCGACCGGGATTCGAGGAGAAGACCAGGATGCGATTGCACATCAGCACCGCTTCCTCGATGTTGTGGGTGACCAGAATGATGCCCTTCAGCGGCAATTGTCCCTCTGACCACAATTCCATGAGGTCGGTCCGCATGGTCTCGGCGGTGAGCACGTCGAGGGCGGAGAAGGGTTCGTCCATCAGCAGGATGTTGGGATGCACGACCAGGGCACGGGCGAAGCCGACGCGCTGGCGCATGCCGCCGGACAATTCGCGCGGATAGGCGGATTCGAAACCGTCGAGGCCGATCAGGTCGATGGCCGCCAGCGAGCGCTTGCGGATCTCGTCCTCGGGCAGGCCGAGCGCCTCGAGGCCGATCTGGACGTTCTGCAGCACGGTGAGCCAGGGAAAGAGCGCGAAGCTCTGGAACACCATGGCGATGCCCGGGGCGGGGCCGTTGACCGGATGGCCGAGATAATTGACCTGGCCGCCGGTCGGCCGCGACAAGCCGGAAATGAGGCGCAGCAGGGTCGACTTGCCGGAGCCCGAACGGCCGAGCAGGCCGACGATCTCGCCTTCATTGAGGCGAAGTTGAACATCGTCGAGGACCAGCAGTTCGCCGCCATCCGGCTTGCGGAAGGCACGGCGGACATTCTGCAGATCGAGAAGCGGTGCGTTCATCATGCGGCTCTCCTCGGTTTCCTCAATTGGTCAGGCGGAATTTGCGTTCGGCGTACCAGTAGAGGGGCCGCCAGAACAGACGGTTGAACAGCAGGACGAAGGCCGACATGACGACGATGCCAAGGATGATGTGGTGCATGTCGCCCCGCGCGGTCGCCTCGGCGATATAGGAGCCAAGGCCACGGGCCTTCAACTGCGTATTGCCCCAGGTCACCAGCTCCGAAACGATGGCGGCATTCCAGGACCCGCCGGAAGCGGTGATCGCCCCCGTGACATAGAAGGGAAAAATCGCCGGCAGGGCAATCTTGCGCCACCACAGCCAGCCGCGGATGCGCAAATTGATGCCGACATCGCGCATTTCATCGGGAATGGCGGAGGCACCGGCAATCACGTTGAACAGGATATACCATTGGGTGCCAAGCACCATCAGCGGGCTCAGCCAGACATCGGGATTGAGCTGCAGGAAGACGATCGCGGAAACGGCGATGGGAAACAGCAGATTGGCGGGGAAGGCGGCGAGGAATTGCGCCACCGGCTGTACCATGCGGGCAACCTTGGGGCGCATGCCGACCCAGACGCCGATCGGAACCCAGATCGCGCTGGCGATGGCGATGAGCACGGTGACGCGCAGCAGCGTCGCCAGACCCAGCAATGCGGCATAGCTGAGGTCGCGCAGCGACAGGCCGCTGGCGAGGAAAGGCCCCAGGCGCATCAGGATGACAATGGCGATCAGGCAAAGTGCGACATAGAACAGCCGGTCGCCCCAGGCACGTTCCTGCACATCGAGGCGCTGCTCCGCGGCGGCGACGCTACGCTGCGGCAGGCGCACGCGGAACGACCAGCGGAGCGCGGCATTGAAGGGCCGCATCAGGAAATCGATCAGATGCGACCGGCGGAGCGCCGTCAGCACCCAGGAACGCGGCACATCGCCGCCCGGCTGCTGGTCGAAACGGAAGCGATCGGCCCAGGCCACCAGCGGTTTGAACAGGACCTGATCGTAGATCAGGATGACGATCAGCATGGCGCCGATGGCATAGCCGATCGCCGGCAGGTTCTGCTGCTCGATCGCCATGGCGATGTAGGATCCGACGCCCGGCAGCTTGACCGTGGTGTTGCCGACGCTGATCGCCTCCGAGGCGACGACGAAGAACCACCCGCCGGACATCGACATCATCATGTTCCAGATCAGCGACGGCATGGCGAAGGGTACTTCCAGGCGCCAGAACCGGCTCCAGCCGGAAAGCTGGAAGTTGCGCGTGGCTTCGGTCAGTTCCGTCGGGACGGTGCGCAGCGACTGATAGAAGCTGAAGGCCATGTTCCAGGCCTGGCTGGTGAAGATGGCGAAGACCGCGGCGAACTCGACCCCCAGCACGCGGCCCGGCGCGATCGACATGAAGAAGACCACGGTGATGGAAATGAAGCCCAGGATCGGCACCGATTGCAGGATATCCAGGACCGGCACCAGCACCATTTCCGCGCGCCGGTTCTTCGCCGCAATCGTCGCATAGGTGAAGGTGAAGATGAGCGACAGGACAAGCCCGGCCAGCATGCGCAAGGCCGTGCGTGCCGCATAGCCCGGCAGATGGCCGATGTCGAGGGAGAGTGGCGTCGACTGCAGCTGGGCCAGCGGCTCGGTCAGGCTCTTGCCGGTGCCGATGAAAAACACCAGCGAGGCCAGCACGAGCAGGGCTGCGAGGATGTCCCAGGAACTGACGGTGATGCGCCCGCGTGCAATCGAGACGGGTGCCAGGACGCGATTGATCATGCCGCGCCTCCGGTCCGGACCGCGACGCGATGACGCTCAAACTGAGTTGTGAATCGACGAAAGAACATGCCGGATCGCCTTGCAACACGCTGCAGAAGGCCGGACATGAAGATAATCAGAACCCGACCGAGATATTTCCCTGATAAGGTCGACTGCCGTCGTCCATGGTCGGTTCCTTTTAAAGGCCCTGTGCCAGCTTGTTTGTCAGCTGGCTGACGGGCCGCGAATTACGCTAAATGCGAGTGGCGGCTTTCTAGCACAGGCCCTCAGCCTTGCCTATCCGAAACAAGCTGTCCGGCGCCGTGCCGGAAGCTTTTTTCAGGATTGCTGTTCGGTGCTGTGGCGGAGGATCAGCGGGATCTGCGTCAGAATGAAAAGCAGGGTCAGGCCGATGATGCCGAAGACCTTGAAGTCGATCCAAATGCTTTCGGGCTGGGTGCGCCAGACGATCTCGTTGAGCCCGGCCATGGCGGCGAAGAAGCAGGCGAAACGCAGGCTGAGACTGCGCCAGCCGTCATCATCCATTTGTAACGTGCTGCCCATGATGTAACGGATCAGCGGCTTTTTCAGGATCAGGCCGCCAAACAGGATGAGGGCGAAAAGGCCCTGGATGACGGTCGGCTTCATCTTGATGAAGGTGTCGTCATGCAGCCACAGCGTCAGGCCGCCGAAAGTGCCGACCACCAGCAGGGTGATGATCGGCATGATGGCGAGCCGCCGCTGCATGACATAGAGGACCAGCGTCGCGACCGCCGTCGCGATCATCAAGGTCAGGGTCGCGGCCATCAGGCCGGCGACCTTGTAGGCGACGAAGAAAGCCAGGATGGGTCCGTAATCGACCGCATGTTTCAAGAATTGGCGCATCGGAAATGGTCAGCTCAATTTTGAGGGTTCGCTCTTTAGCGTTTGCATCAGCTATGCTAAGCCAAGGTCGGATTTTAGCCTAGTAGAGTAGGGCGGGACGATGAGCAACGCGTTTCTGCAACGGATTTTAGACCGCAACCGGGATTGGGCGCGACAGACCACCGAGGGCGATCCCGATTTCTTCGCGCGGCTGGCGGAGCAGCAGGCGCCGGAGATTTTCTGGATCGGCTGTTCGGATGCGCGGGTGCCGGCGGACCGGCTGCTCAATCTCGATCCCGGCCAGGTCTTCGTCCACCGCAACATCGCCAATCAGGTCTACCAGATCGACGTGAATTGCCTATCGGTCTTGGAATACGCTGTTAACATCCTGAAAGTGAAGCATATTATTGTATGCGGCCACTATGGGTGCGGCGGTGTCAGGGCGGCGATGGAACGCACCGAACTGGGGCTGATCGACAACTGGCTGCGGCAGATCAAGGATATTTATGCTGCCAATGCGCGCATGCTGGATTCCGAAAGCAGCACCGACAAACGGCTGAACATGCTCTGCGAGCTGAATGTGCGCCAGCAGGTCCTCAATATCTGCCACACCTCCATCGTCCAATCCGCCTGGAAGGCGGGGCAGTCGCTCACAGTCCATGGCTGGATTTACAGCATCCGGAACGGGCGGCTGCATGACCTGGATTTCTGGGTCGACGGCGTCCACGACCTCAACCCGATCTATCAGATGCTGAATGTTGCGGATCAGGCGCCGCCGAGCTTCTAGCGCCGCGGCACTCTCAGGCTTCCTCGATCACCTGCTCCGGCACCGTGACGTCGGCCGGCCGCTTGCGTCCCAGCTGCACCTCGCGATGGGCGATATAGAGGCTGGAGGCGATGATGATAACCGCTCCCCCCAGCACCTGGATCGAGGGCAGCTGGCTCCAGAAGGCAAAGCCGAAAATGGTCGCCCAGAGCAGGGCGGTGTATTCCAGCGGTGCCAGCAGCGAGGCCTCGCCGATCTTGAAAGCGCGGATCATGCAGAGCTGCGCCCCGGCGCTGCAGCTTCCCTGCAGCAGGAACAGCAGCCAGTCGCCTAGGCTTGGGGTCTTCCATTCGAGGATCGCCGGGATGATGCCGACCAGACCGCTGAAGACCGAGGAATAGAAGAGAATATTGTGACCCTGTTCCTTGCCGCTCAGCGGGCGCAGCCATAGCTGACCGAGGGCATAGGTGGCGGCGGCGGCCAGTGCCAGGAACGCGCCCCAGCTGATGCCGCTCTTGCCGGGCTGCAGCGCGACGACCACGCCGACGAAGCCGATCAGGACCGCCGACCAGCGGCGCGCCCCGACCTTCTCGCCGAGGAGCGGCCCGGACAGGGAGGTCATGAAAAGCGGGGCGGCGAAGGCGATGGCGATCGCATCGGCCAGCTGCAGATAGCGCAGGCATTCGTAGAAGGTCCAGGTGGTGGCGACCACCAGCACGGCCCGGCCGATATGCGTGAGGGTGAAGCGGGTCTTGAAGGGGATGCCGCCGGTGCTGTTGCGCTGCCCCAGGAAAATCGCCGTCAGCACCGGGCAGATGCGCGACAGCACCATGATCTGCCAGGTGCCATAGCCTTCGGTCAGCAGCTTGGTGACGGCGTCGAGCACGGAAAACCCGAAGACACCGGCGCCCATGAACAGCAGGGCCCTGAGGGTATTTGAACCGCTTGCCGCCGGTACAGCGCTGATCATCACTCTCACCCCACACGGACACGGACGGTTCTTTGCCAAGCTTGGCGTCACAACGGCACGAACCGACACCTTTTTATGATTTCAGCCCTAGCATGATACGCCCGGGAGGAGACCGGCGATTTGCGGGTGCCGTTCATGCAGAACTAACGATTGGCCAAAACAAAAGGGCCGCTCGGCGAGCGGCCCTTCCGTCATCTTGGCTGATGGGATCAGGCGCTGAAGGCGAGGCCGAAATCCTGGGCGATCTGTTCCGACCAGCGGAACAGATAGTCCGAGAAGCTCTTCAGCACATAGATGTCGTAGCTCGGCCTGTCATCGGTCTGGTGCAGCAGGATATTAGCCCGGGCCATGCCGGTCTGGGCGCATTGGCCGGGACCGAAGACCCGCGGATGCAGATCGAGGCTGATGCCGCGCGCCAGCAGGTCACGCGCCTTCGGCCCGCTGATCGTGATCACGGCACGGGATTCCGAAACATCGATCACGGCGGTGTGCTGGCCCTGGAAGGCCTGGCGCAGCGCCGGCACCAGCTCGTCGCTGCGATCGGGCGCCGCCACGACCCACCACTCATTGGGGCCCAGCCAGAGGATCGAAATGCCGTTGGCGGTGTTGACGGTGTTGGCCTTCACCGGCAGGTCGACGCCGGTCGCAGCCTTCACCGCAGCGGGGAAAGCCGGGTCGCTGCTGTTGCCGCGGATATTGATGATGGTGCGGTGGGCGGCTTCGCCCAGCACCACGCCGGCCGTGGCATGGCCACCCTGGCCGGCGCGCGCCGCCAGGCCGAAATGGCTGAGCGCACTGCGGCGCTGATAGGCTTCAACCATTGATGCGCTTCCCTTCGAGATCGAAGAATTTCGGTTCGGTGATCTTGGCCGGAATGACCTTGCCTTCATAGGGCAGGTAGACCGTCTCACCCATGCGGTTGCGACCGTTCTTGACCAGGGCCAAGGCGATCGAGCGATTGCAGTTCGAGCTGTAATAGCTCGAAGTGACATGGCCGATCATCTCCATCGGCGGCTTGTCCTTCAGATTGGCGACGATCTGGCCGCCTTCCAGCAGCACCTCGTTGGGATTGTCGGTCAGAAGGCCGACCAGATGCTTGCGGTCGGGACGCTTGGTGTCGGAACGGCTGAGCGAACGACGGCCGAGGAAATCGGTCTTCGATTTCGCCATGATCCAGTCCATGCCGAGATCATAGGGCGTGACCGTGCCGTCGGTTTCCTGGCCGACGATGATGAAGCCCTTTTCCGCGCGCAGCACGTGCATCGCCTCGGTGCCGTACGGCGTGATGCCGTATTTCTCGCCGGCCTGCATGATGGCCCGCCACAGATGCAGGGCATGCGACGGCTGGCAATTGACTTCGAAAGCCAGTTCGCCGGTGAAGCTGATGCGGTAGATGCGCACCGGCACGCCGGCCAGATGCCCGTCCTTGTAGGACATGAAGGGAAAGCTGGCATCGTCTAGCGCGATGTCGGTGGTCAGCTCCTGCAGCAGCTGGCGGCCGAGCGGACCGTTGATGGCCATGACCGACCATTGTTCGGTGACGCTGGTGAAGTAGACCTTCTTGTCCGGCCACTCGCATTGATGCCATTCCTCCAGCCAGGCCATGACGCGCGGCGCGCCGCCCGTGGTCGTGGTCATGTGGAAATGGTTTTCCGCGATGCGGGTGGTGACGCCGTCATCGAACACCATGCCGTCTTCACCCAGCATCACGCCGTAGCGGCAGCGGCCGGGCTCCAGCTTGGTCCAGGCATTGGTGTAGACCATGTTGAGGAACCAGGCAGCGTCCGGGCCCTGAATATCGATCTTACCCAGGGTTGAGGCATCGACGATGGTGACGCCGGTACGGGCCGCCTTCACTTCGCGGTTGACCGCGTCATGCATGCTCTCGCCGGGCTTCGGATAGTAATAGGGACGATGCCACTGGCCGACGCATTCGAACACCGCGCCATGCTGCTCGTGCCACTGATGCATCGGCGTCTTGCGGATCGGATCGAGGAGCTCGATCTTGTCGATGCCGCTGAAAGTGCCGAGCGTCACCGGCGTATAAGGCGGGCGGAAGGTGGTGGTGCCCACGGCCGGGATTTCCACATTGCGCAAGCCGGCCATGATCGCCAGGGCGTTGACGTTGCTGGTCTTGCCCTGATCGGTCGCCATGCCCATCGTGGTATAGCGCTTCAGATGCTCGACCGAGCGATAGCCCTCGCGATGCGCAAGCATCACGTCGGCGGCGGTCACGTCGTTCTGATAATCGACGAAATGCTTGCCGCCCTGGCCGACCGGCTTGTCCGCCGGCACGATCCAGATCGGCTTCAGCGGTTCTTCCACCGGCTCCGCGGAGGCACTGGGCACCGTGCCGTTCTGGCCGCTGAAGCCAAGCTTTGCCGCACCTTCGCTGCCCGTGGCATGGCCTTCCGCCAGGCAGTCGGCGAGGCCGAAGATGCCGCGCGCGCTGCCGACCGACTTGGTGTTCTGGCCCGGCAGGCCGGCACCCGGCACGAAAGCCTGGAGCTCGTCGCTCCATACCACCTTAGCACGGGTTTGCGAATGCAGATGCACGGTCGGCTGCCAACCGCCGGAAGACAGGACCAGATCGCAATGGATATGGCGCGAGCCGCCGGCGACATGCTTGCCGTCGGCAGTCAGCGGCGCGACGTCGACGCCGACCACCGCAAGCTTGCCCTTGATGCCGGAAATGGCGTGGCCGGCAAGGACTTCGACGCCCTTGGCACGGGCTGCCTTGACCAGCTCGCCCTGCGGGTTATCGCGCAGATCGATGACCGCCGAGACAGTGACGCCGGCATCGATGAGGTCGAGAGCCGCACGATAGGCGGTATCGTTGTTGGTCATGACGACGGCCCGCTTGCCCGGCGCACTGCCATAACGATTGACATAGGTGCGACCGGCCGAGGCCAGCATGCAACCCGGGCGATCGTTGTCGCTATAGACCAGCGGACGCTCGATCGAGCCGGTCGCCAGGATCACTTCCTTGGCGCGCACCCGCCATAGACGCTGACGCGGCTGATTGGCGCCGGCAATCGGACCAAGGTGATCGGTTACCCGCTCCGTCAGGCTGACGGCGCCATGATCGTAATGCGCCCAGGCGACGGTACGGGGCAGGAGGGTGACCTCCGGCAGCGCCCTCAATTCGGCGACCGCATCGGCCACCCAGTCGACAGCCGCTTTGCCGTCGATGGTCTGGGACTTTTCGGAGAGCAGCGAACCGCCCAGTTCCGACTGTTCATCGGCCAGGATGACACGGGCGCCTGTACGGGCGGCGGCCAGTGCCGCGGCAAGACCGCTCGGACCGGCGCCGACGATCAGCAGATCGCAGGCGGCATAGAGCTTGTCATAGCGATCGGGATCGGGCTCGGTCGGGCCCTTGCCGAGACCGGCAGCGGCGCGGATGAACTTTTCGTAGAACATCCAGGCCTTGGCCGGCCACATGAAGGTCTTGTAGTAGAAGCCGGACGGGATGACCTTGTTGATGCAGCTGTTGATCGCACCGACGTCGGTGGTCAGCGATGGCCAGCGGTTCTGGCTTTCGGCAACCAGCCCGTCATAGAGCTCGATCTGGGTGGCGCGGAGGTTGGGCTCGGTACGGTTGCCGATCCCGAGCTGGATCAGCGCGTTCGGTTCTTCCGCGCCCGCCGAGAGAATGCCGCGCGGGCGGTGATACTTGAAGCTGCGGCCGACCAGCACGACGCCATTGGCAAGCAGGGCGGAAGCCAGCGTATCGCCCTGATAGCCGTAATAGGTCTTGCCATCGAAGGTAAAACGCAGCGGCTTGCTGCGATCGATGCGGCCGCCCTGCGACAGACGGTTCTTCTGCGCGGTCATTTACTTCTTCTCCGTATCGATCTGCGGCGCCGGCTTGCCCATTTCATAGACCGCGAGGATTTCGTGCGTCACGGTATGGCGCGCCACGTTGAACCAGCGGCGGCAGCCTTTGGTATGGACCCAGCGTTCGAAATGAACACCCTTGGGATTCTTGCGCATGAACAGGTAGTCCGCCCATTGGGCATCGGACATCTGTTCGTATTCGGCCGTTGTCGGGCGAGCGATATGGGCTTCGTGACCGTAGCCGAACTCATGTTCGTTACGGGGGCCGCAATAGGGGCAATCAATGAGAAACATGGGCTCTTGCCTCGATGATCAGTGAGCGACGCCGGCAGCGCCGTGCTCGTCGATAAGTAAGCCGGTGGTGAAGCGTTCCAGGGCGAAGGGTAACGCCAGCGGATGCGGCTCGCCGCGCGCGACCGTATGCGCGAAGACGTTGCCCGAACCCGGCGTTGCCTTGAAGCCGCCGGTACCCCAGCCGCAATTGATGAACAGGTTCTGCACCGGCGTCTTGCCAATGATGGGGCTGGCATCCGGGCAGGTGTCCACGATGCCACCCCATTGCCGCATCAAGCGCAGGCGGCTGAAGGCCGGAAACAGATCGATCAAGGCGTTCAACTGGTCTTCGACGATCGGCGGGCTGCCGACCTGGGCGTAGGAATTGAAGGAGTCGATGCCGGCGCCGATCACCAGCTCGCCCTTGTCGGACTGGCTGACATAAACATGCACCTGCGGCGACATGACAACCGTATCGATGATCGGCTTGATCGGCTCGCTGACCATCGCCTGCAGCGGGTGGCTTTCCAGCGGCAGGCGGAAGCCGGCCATGCCGGCGATCACACCGCTATGGCCGGCGACGACGACGCCGACTTTCTTGGCACCGATGAAGCCGCGGGTGGTCTCGACGCCCTGGACCGTGCCGTTGACGATCTTGAAGCCGGTCACTTCGCAATTCTGGATGATGTCGACGCCGCGCTCGTCGGCGCCGCGGGCAAAGCCCCAGGCCACGGCATCGTGGCGGGCGGTGCCGCCGCGGCGCTGGAAGCTGGCGCCCATGATCGGGTAGCGGGCATTGGCCGAGCAATCCAGCATCGGCACGATTTCCTTGACCTGCGCCGGTGTGAGGATTTCGGAATCGATTCCGTTCAGCTGAATGGCATAGACGCGCCGACGCATCGCCTGCATGTCGTGAACGGTGTGGGCCAGGTTCATGACGCCGCGTTGGCTGAACATGACGTTGTAGTTGAGATCCTGCGACAGGCCTTCCCAGAGCTTCATCGAATGCTCGTAGAGATGCGCCGATTCATCCCAAAGATAGTTTGAGCGGACGATGGTGGTGTTACGGCCGGTATTGCCGCCGCCGAGCCAGCCCTTTTCCAGCACCGCGACGTTGGTGATGCCGTGCTCCTTGGCCAGGTAGTAGGCGGTCGCCAAGCCGTGGCCGCCGCCGCCGATGATGATCACGTCATAGGCTGGCTTCGGATCCGGGCTGCGCCAGGCTTCCTGCCAATCGGCATGATAGTTGAGGGCATTCCGGATCAGGGAGAAGATCGAGTAACGTTGCTTCATGGGGGATAACCGGCCAATCGGTTGGGAACTTTTTTGAGAGTGCTCGCATCCTGCCCAAAGGTTAAGGGTGATTCCGACACTCGAGCGCCACCTATTGTCCAGCTTGCGTCTATAGGTCAAGGAACGTGTCTCATCTGGAGCGTGACTCTTGAGCGCAGCCCCCTGAAGCCCGGTTTCGTTCGTCAAAACCAGGCGTTAGGACCAAAAGCGCAGGAAAGGCGGCGTCGGTATGAGGCGAACATTTTTCGTATCCGCGACACAAACCCCTAGCCAAAGGACGGGAAATTTGTTCTATATACGCCGCGCAAATGTCTTGGGTACGGCGGGATAGTCAAGGAGGGCTTGACCGGTTGTCCCGCATCAGACCGTTCCGGCAAGGATGCCGCGCTGTCTGACCGACCCGTCCCGCGAGCGACATATGCGGATGAGGACTTCCATGTTCGGGTCGTTGCCGTCGAAGCTGCCGCAGCAGATCGCCTTTCTCCTGGTGCCTAATTTCTCCATGATCGCCTTCACCTCGGCGGTAGAGCCGCTCCGCCTCGCCAATCGCGTGGCCGGGCGCGAGCTGTACCGCTGGCATCTGTTCTCGCCCGACGGCGCGCCGATCAGCGCCAGCAACGGGATCCAGCTGACACCGAGCGGTGCGGTCGACCAGGTGGTGGGCTATGAAACCGTCATCCTGTGTAGTGGGATCGACGGCCATCTCTTTGATGATAAAGCAGTTTTTGCAGCCCTTCGGCGGGCGGACCGGCAGGGTGCCGATATCGGCGCGCTGTGTACCGGAAGTCATATCCTGGCCCGCGCCAATATGCTGAATGGCTATCGCTGCACCATCCACTGGGAAAATCTGGCGAGCTTTTCGGAAAACTTCCCGGAGATCGAGACGACCTCCGAATTATTCGAGATCGACCGCAATCGGTTCACCTGCTCGGGCGGCACCGCGGCCCTCGATATGATGCTGAACATGATCTCGCAGCAGCACGGCCATGAACTGGCCGCCGCCGTTTCGGAGCAGTTCATTCACGAGCGCATCCGCGACCGCCACGATCACCAGCGCATGGCGCTGACCGCGCGCCTCGGCGTGCGTCATCCGAAGCTGATCCAGGTCATCCAGCTGATGGAAGCCAATCTCGAAGAGCCGCTGAGCCGCAGCCAGCTGGCGGATGCCGCCGGGCTTTCCAGCCGGCAGATGGAGCGTCTGTTCAGCAAATATTTGCACCGCTCTCCGGCGCGCTATTACGTCGAGTTGCGGCTAAATCGTGCACGGCTGCTGTTGCTGCAGACCAATATGTCGGTGATCGACATTGCCCTGGCCTGCGGCTTCGTTTCAGCCTCGCATTTTTCGAAATGCTATCGCGATTTCTTCGGCAAGACGCCGCGCCGGGAGCGGGCTACCCCGTCCAATATGCGGGGCGATCCTGACGCCTTGATGATGGAAGCGATGGCGAATTGAGGCGCTAAGCATCTTTGGCCGCCAGCGGCTATCTACCGCGCGGTTTCGCCCGGTATTGCCGAGAGCGGTTGCCGGATCGAATCCAGCACCCTGTCGTTGCGTTGTGTCGGAGACGGCTGGGCCAGGGCAAGGGCTGCGCCGATCATCAGGCAGGCAAGCAGCATCAACACAGTTGCCACGGTCATCACGCGAATCAGCATGGACCCCTCCATCCAAATCCGGCGCCCTGTCGATCGCTCTGTCGATGCGCCGCGATCGAACCTAAATAGGCTATGCCAACCGGATCGACTATGACTGCGCGCACAACCTGGTCACATACTGATGCGGCGGCGCTTTATCGTCGTGCCGTCCCACCGGGTCGGAACCATCGCAAGATGCCGAACCGCCTTAACGATCTGTCGTAATGAGTTGACACCATGTTTTCTTCGACTGAAGTGAAGGACATATTTCCCACGCCGATTTGGGTGGCGGATTTACCTGCAGACAAGGCGCAAACCTTCAACGCCGAACTGAAGCGGATGATCTACGAGCTGACCGAGCCGCGTCGGGAAATTCCCCTTGGCAGCACCTGGCAGACCGAGCCGATGCTGCATAAGCGGGAAGAATTCGCCGAGTTTTCCCATATGGTGAAGCAGGCTGCGAAGGCCGCGCTGGCTTTTCTGCAGATCCAGCATAGCGGCTTTGACATCACCGGCTGCTGGGCCAACATCAATCCGCGCGGGGGCCTTAATTCAGCCCATACGCATCCGAACAATTATCTCAGCGGCGTCTATTATGTCTCTCTGCCTGAAGAAAAAGGGCAGATCGTGTTCGGGGATCCGCGGCCACAATCGATGACGATGATGCCGACCACCAAGCAGTGGAACAAATATGTCGGCAACGAGATCAGGCTGGAAGTGAAGGAGGGCCGCTTCGTCCTTTTTCCCGCCTGGCTCGTCCATTCGGTCCCGGTCAATCGCAGCGAAAATCACCGCATCAGTATTTCCTATAACATCATGTTTTCGAACTATGCCGAAACGATGAGCCCGCCCCTATGGAAGGGCACGGCCAGCCTTAAGCCTAAATAACCGCCAAGGCGACGACGGGCACTGGATACGGGGCAGGGATAGATGTCGGATCGGTTGAACGAGATTGTCGAAGCCTTGCAACTGCAGGGTCTTTTGCTGCGGGGCGGATTCCTGCTTGATCCGGAGACCGATAAAACCTTGCTCGATCGTTTTCCGGATGCCCGGCAACTGCTGTTAATCGGTAATGCCGGATCAACGATATGGCCCCATCTAAAGCGATTTCTGACAGGCAATCCAACCGTGTCCGATCCGCTGGATCACTGGACCGCTGCGGTACTCAACAAGATCGCCGGAGGGATCGATGCGACAGCTCTTTTTCCCTTCGGCAGTGCTCCCTGGTGGCCCTTCCAACAATGGGCGCGGCGTGCAGATACCGTATCGCCCTCGCCGCTGGCGATTCTGATCCATCCTACTTACGGCCTGTGGCACGCTTATCGCGGCGCCTTGCTGTTGCGCTCGGCAATTGAACTGCCGCTGCCGACGCCTGCACCTTCGCCCTGCGACACTTGCCGCGACAAACCTTGTCTGCGGACCTGCCCAGTCGCTGCTTTCTCACCGGGCGGCTACGATGTCGATGGCTGTGCCGCGCACGTAAACAGCGCGGCTGGTTTGGATTGCCAAAGACGGGGGTGCCTGGCGCGGCTTGCCTGTCCCGTGGGCCCGGAATACCGATACGAGTCGGAGCATGCGGTCTTCCATATGGCCGCTTTCAGGCGTTCCCATCCGATAACGGCGGGTCAGTAACGCCTTATGCGCCAGATTCAGGGACGCAACCATCGCGTTAATATTTAAAGATTTCAAGATCTTGCTCGCGGTAGCTGTGGAGAAATGGCTTGTTCCGACGCGGTTCGCTGCGTTATGACTTCATGATCTTGCTGGTCCAATCCATGGGGGCTCCCTTGCGCGGCTTTACTCCTTCCATCGCTTTCGCGATCGTCCTATCCGCTTTGTGCCCGTCTTTGGCGCGGGCGACCGATGTCACCCTGACGGCGTCGATGGGGCATGGCGCACAGCCGATCACCACGCCCGTCACCTGGAACGTCGTGAAACTCGATGAGGCCGGTAAGCCGCTCAAGGCCGGGCAGGCTGCCCAGACCGCAGCGGTGTTCAAGGCCGACCTGCCGACCGGACATTATCAAGTCGTCGCGCAAAACCAGGGGACAGCAGTCAAGCAGACGATCTTCGTCGGTCAGAGCGCGCTGATGGAAAATATCGTCCTCGGCATCGCCCATGTGTCGGTCCAGCTGATTACCAGCCGCGGTCGCGCGCCGATCAAGGAGCCGATCGACTGGCAGCTCTTCACCTATCAGAAGGGGAAGACCGAGAGCGGCACGCTGGTCGACAAGGAAAATGCGGCGATGGCGCATTTTTCCGTGCCGGGCGGCGGCTATGTCGTTCGCGCGAAGTACAAGGACATGACGGCGGATCTGGTGATGCCGCTGAATTCGGGCCAGACCTACGACTACACGATCAATCTTTATGCGGGCTATGCGAAGTTCGCCGCGTTGGCCAACAAAGCGGCAGTCAAGCAGAAGGTGACCTATCAGATCGTGCGCCAGAAGCCGAATGATAGCGGCCAGTATGAACTGATCGCGGAAAAGGTCGGCGCCACGCCGGATGCCATGCTGCGTGAGGGCAATTACCTGGTCATTGCCCGCTACGGCAAGATGTGGGGCGTGGAAAAGCTGGCGGTGCAGAACGGGCAAACCAGTACCGTCAAGGTAACGGTTCGGGAAGGGCTCGGAGCGCCGGTGATTGCCGTGGCCTCCAACTAGCCCCTAGCCGCAGGTCGAATTCGACGCGCAAAGGCTGCTGTTCAAGGAACAGCGGCCTTTTTGCTGCCGGTCGAACTCAAATTCCAAAATGACAAAGCCGCATGATTTAATTGATCTGCATCGCCCTTGTCAGCCAGCCTGCCTTAATGATTGAGTGGGTTGGATAATTTGGTGATACCGCCGACTGCGTCCGCTTGGGCGACCTTCCGCATGCCGGCGAGCATTGATACTTGGGAGCATCCAGCATATGGCGCGTGAACAAAGAGTGCGGCGCGAACGGCGAAGCGGCGGCAAGACGATTAAGCAGCTGCCCTGGCGCCAATATCGCAATCCCTATAAGCCGATCGAGGCCGTCAGCGAGGACCAGCTTGAGGCCATTCATCAGGCTTCGTTGCGCATTCTTGAAGAGATCGGCATCGAATTCCTGGATGCCGATGCGCGGGCGCTGCTGAAGGAGAAGGGGGCCGATGTCACCGCCGGATCGGAACGGGTTCATCTCGACCGCGGCATGATCGCCGAATATGTCGCCAAGGCACCGGCGCAGTTCATGCTGCATGCGCGCAATCCCGAACACAGCCTGACTTTCGGCAAGGACTATATCAATTTCGGCTCGGTAGCGTCGGCGCCCAATGTGTCGGACCTGGATCGCGGGCGGAGGCCGGGCAATTTCCAGGACTATAGCGACCTGCTCCGGCTGGCCCAGAGCCTCAACATCGTCCAGTTCATTGGCGGCTATCCCGTCGAGCCGGCCGACGTGCCGCCCTCGACCCGTCACCTTGACGCGCATTACGCGGCGATCACGCTGACCGACAAGATCTGGCACCCTTATTCGCTGGGCCGGTTCCGCATCGAGGATGCGGTGGAAATGATGGCGATCGCGCGCGGCATCGACAAGGAACAGCTGAAGCGCGAACCGAGCCTGTTCTCGATCGTCAACAGCAACTCCCCGCTGCGGCTCGATATTCCGATGCTGCAGGGCCTGACGGCCATGGCCAAGGCCGGCCAGCCCGTCGTGCTGACACCTTTCACCTTGAGCGGCGCCATGGCGCCGGCAACCATCGCCGGTGCCTTGGCCCAGCAGAATGCCGAGGCGCTGGCCGGCATTGCCTTCATTCAGATGGTCAATCCCGGCGCCCCTTGCGTCTATGGCGGCTTTACTTCCAATGTCGATATGAAGACCGGCGCCCCGGCTTTCGGTACGCCGGAATATACCCGCGCGGCGCTGGTCGGCGGTCAGCTCGCGCGCAAGCACGGCCTGCCTTATCGGTCGAGCAATGCCTGCGCATCCAATGCGGTCGACGCCCAGGCGGCTTATGAATCGGAGATGTCGATCTGGGGTGCCGTCATGGGCCACGCCAATCTCATCCTGCATGGCGCCGGCTGGATGGAAGGCGGCCTGGTCGCTTCTTTCGAGAAAATGATGGTCGATGCCGAGATGCTGCAGCATATGGGCGAGTTCCTGCAGCCGCTGGTCGTCAATGACGACACGCTGGGGATCGATGCCATGAAGGAAGTCGGCCCCGGCGGCCATTTCTTCGGCTGTGCCCATACCCTGGCGCGCTATGAAACGGCGTTCTATGCGCCGATGCTGTCGGACTGGCGCAACTTCGAGACTTGGCGTCTCGCCGGTGCGCAGGATACGGCGCAACGGGCCAACACGATGTGGAAGCAGATTCTCAGCGACTATACGCCGCCGGCGCTTGATCCGGCGATCGATGAGGAATTGAAGGCCTTCGTTGCCAAGCGCAAGGAGCAGGGCGGCGTGCCCGCCTGAGCCCGATCCCCGCTTTGCTTGTCTCAACAGAAAGCCCGCCATAATGGCGGGCTTTCTTCGATTCAGGCAGGCTAAATCAGTAACCGGGCGGAATCAGTGAACCGTGGGATGGAACAGCGGCTCCTTCGGATTGAGCCCGTATTTCGCAAACAAGGTTGCATAGCCCGGCATTAAGTAGGCTCCGTCACGCGCCGCCAACTCGTCGCGGCGGGCGAGGTAGCGGGCGGGCCGCTTGTACCAGGCGAGGCCCGGTTCGTCGTGATGGATGACATGCAGATTGTTGTAGAGGAAAAGCAGGCTCCAGAAGGGACCCGCCTGGCAGATCACGGTTCGCCCGGCGACGGTGGGATGGGCGCGATGTTCCGCGAAGGAGCGAACCAAAGCGAGGGACGTACCCGGATAGGCGATGCCAAGGACATAGGTCCAGAGCGGAATGCCGCAGATATGCGTCACCCAATAGAGGATGATCGCCACGGCCGGCACATGCCACAGCCAGGGCCGCAATTCCTGCCAATTGCCGCTGCGCAGGGCCAGCAGAAAGCTTTGCAGCGCCATGGTCGTGTAATAGGCAGGACCGATCAGCATGCGCCCGAGAAGCGGCCGCATCGCCTGGCGCACGGCCCGATGCAAGGGTGACAGGGCAGCCCACTGCGCCGGCGTGAGGTAGTTGGATTCGGGATCGATCGTCGGATCGGTCAGGTTTTCGTCGATATGGTGACGCAGATGCGTCTTGCGATATTCGAGATAGGGCAGCCACAGCCACAGCGGCCAGCCGACGATAAAACTGTTGAGGCCTTCCCAGCGGGTCGGATAGCCATGGGTCGCTTCATGCTGCAGCGATCCGTGCAGGGCAATGACGAGCGCCGTCAGCGGACACACGACATACCAGGGAAGGAGATGATAGCTGCCGGTGAGGAGCAGGAAGGCGGCGTATATGCCGCAAGCTAGAGCAAAGGTCGGTCCGTCCACGACATAATCATGTCGGCCTCGTTCCCCTTTGCGAATGCCGGCTAAAGCGTCCGGCCCTGTCAGCGTGGTCATGGCACCTGGTTATCTATGCCTGTATATACAAGTTATATCCTGATGAGCTAAGCTATTCAACAGGCAAATTGCTAAAAAACCGTTGTTACCATTGCCTTGGGCAGGGATGATGCCCCGGCCACAGAGATTGTGGCAGCGAGAATTGCTTGTGAGGGACACAAGTTGACTGACAGTTCGGACACGACAACCTCTCCCGTCTCGGCGGCGGAACGGCATGGCGGCTGCCTGTGCGGGGCCGTGCGTTATCGACTCAAAGGCAGCTTCGCACAGCCCGCCGCCTGTCACTGTCATATGTGCCGCCGGCATCACGGTGCGCTAGGTGTCTTTGTCGGCACGCAGCGCGACGCGGTAGAGATCCGTGGGGCCGAGCATATTCTTTGGTTTTCAGCATCACCCGGCGCGGAACGCGGGTCCTGCAGGATCTGCGGCAGCAAGTTGTCCTGGCGCGAGAGCAAGGGAACCGCGATGGATATGACGGTCGGCAGCCTGGATCGGCGTGACGATCTTGTTCTGACTGCCCATATCTGGGTCGATCACCGCGGCGACTATGAAGATCTCGCGGACGAGCTGCCGAAATACGCGGCCTCGTCACGGCAGGACGGTGCGCCGGTCGCGCCGCTGGGCACCCTGACGCCGCTGGCAAGCCCGGCGACAGAGCGGCCGCCTTATAGCGGCGGCTGCTTGTGCGGTCATATCCGCTTCGAGGTCACGGTGCCGCTGCGGGAGGTGGTCGTCTGCCATTGCGCACAATGTCAGCATTGGCACGGCTATGCCGGCGCTTATTGCCTTGCGCCAATTGCGGCAATGACCATTCACAACGGCGACGACATCCGTTGGTATGCCGGCTCGCCGGAACTCCGCCGCGGCTTTTGCCCTGATTGCGGTTCATGCCTGTTTTCGCAGGGAATGCGCGGAAACATGCCGGCAGAGCAGATATCGATCTCGGCGGGTGCGCTGGATGCACCGAGCGGATTGAAGACGGGCCGGCAGCTTTTCTTGTCCGAGGGCGCGGCGCCCTATCGAATGAGCGAAGGTCTGATCCGCGCTGCCAGTGGGTGGTCATCCCCGGCGCCCGCGTTCTAACCTCACGCCTCATCGCTTGAAAGTTGCCCCATGATCGTCGGATTGCCCATGTATGCCTTGCCGGAACTGACCGCGGCGACCCGGGACTGGTGGCAGGGTTTGCGGCATCATTTCGTCCGTGCCGGCATCGCGGATGTTCCCGCGCAATTGACGGAGCCGGCCGAGCTCGAGCCGCATTGGCTGGCTTCCGATCTGCTGTTCACCCAGACCTGCGGCTATCCGCTGACGCATGTCCTGTCCGGCAAGGTCCAGCTGGTGGCGGCGCCCTGCTTTGATGCGGCGGGCTGCGACGGGCCCAGCTATCGCAGTATCGTCGTTACGCGTGACGGTGAGGGCATCGACACGTTGGCGGATCTGCGCAGCAAACGCGTCGCCTATAACGGCAGCGACTCCCAGTCCGGCTACAACACGTTGCGGCACCTGGTTGCACCCCTGGCCCAGGCGGGGCGGTTCTTCGCCGAGAGCATCGAAACCGGCGCCCATCGGCGGTCTCTGGCGGCCGTGCGCAGCGGTCTTGCCGATGCGGCTTCGATCGATTGCGTCAGCCTGGCGCTGATCGAACGGGTTGCCCCGGAAGAAATGCGCGGCATCCGCAAGCTTTGCCAGACGACGCCGGCACCCTCGCTGCCCTATATCACCAGTAACGCGACCTCGCCGGAGACCTTGCAGCGCTTGCGCGACGGCCTGCGGGCGGCGATCGCGGATCCGCATTTGCAGGCGGTGCGGTCGGCACTTCTGCTGACCGATATCGTCTTTCTGCCGCTCGCTGCCTATGAGCCGATTCTGGCGATGGAACGGCAAGCCATCGCGGCAGGCTATGCGCAACTGGGCTGAGGGATAAGGCCGGATGACATCCAGAGTCTCCTCTGCGTCGGTTTTGCCGAGCTGCGCCATTCTGGTTTCCGCGGTCCTCTGGGGCAGCGTCTGGATTCCGCTGCGGCAGATTGCCGAGACCGGCATGTCAGGGGTTTGGGCATCGCTGCTGGTCTATGGCGCGCCGCTGATCGTCATGCTGCCGCTGGTGGCGCTGGGGCGCGGACGGCTCGGTCATTTCGGCCTCGCCGCACTGTGGGTCGGCGCGACCTCGGGGATATGCAATACCTTCTATGCCATCGGCGTCGTCTACGGTTCCGTCGGCAAGGTCGTCCTGCTGTTCTATCTAAACCCGATCTGGAGCGCCATTCTCGAATGGCTGGTTTTGAAGACGCCGGTCAGCCGCACGCGTCTCGCCACCATCGTCCTGGGCTTTGCCGGCATGGCGGTGCTGGTCGGCAATGAAGGCGGCGTGCCGCTGCCGCATGGTCTGGCCGAATGGTTCGGCGTGCTGGCAAGCGTCTTCTGGGCGCTCAGCCTAATCGGGATGGCGCTCAGCGGCTCGACGGGCGTCATCCCGAAGACCTTCTTCCAATTTCTGTTCGGCCTGCTGGCTTCCAGCGCTATCCTGCTGCTGCAATGGTTTCCCGGACAGTTGATTCCACCCATGGCGCCGTTGGCCGCGGCGGCCCCCTGGGCGGTGGGAGCGGTACTTATCTGGATCGTGCCGGGCATGGCCCTCAGCTTCTGGGCGGTCGGGCGGATGTCGCCGACCCGGGCCGCCATTCTGTTCATGTTCGAAGCGATCGTCGGGGTGCTATCGGCGGCAATTCTGACGGATGAACCGTTTGGCTGGCGTGAGATAACCGGCGGCCTGATGATCCTCGGCGCCGGGCTGTTGGATGTCGTGAGCGGTGCCATGAAGCGGCCCGCGCCGAGCAAGAGCGCCCGCAAGCAATTCGAAGGAGCACGGTGACATGCAGCAAGATGACATGGTGCAGATATTCGATGCGCGTGGATTGAAGTGCCCGCTGCCGGTGCTGAAGGCGCGCCGGCTGATACGCGCCATGGAGCCGGGCAAGGTGTTGGAAGTGCAGGCCACCGATCCCGGAGCGCCGGGCGATTTCGAGCATTTCTGCCAGACGACGGGCCACCGCCTTTTAGGCAGCGAGACCGCCGGCGACACTTTCGTCATCCGCATCCAGGTTGCGGACCTGCCGACGACAGCCGCAGCGGATCAGTGACCGCTTAGATTAGGCGGCGCGCCGTCAATTCGTCTTTGAGATAGGCATAGACGATCGGGGCGACAATGACGCCGGCTATGCCGAAGGCCGCTTCCATCACCAGCATCGCCAGTAGCATTTCCCAGGCGCGGGCGCGGATCTGTGAGCCGATGATCCGCGCATTGATGAAATATTCCAGCTTGTGGATGAAAATCAGGAAGATCAGGGAACCGACCGCGGCATAGAGCGATGAGCTGAGGCTGACGATGATGATGACGGTGTTCGAGATCAGATTGCCGACCACCGGAATCAATCCGACCACGAAGGTGACGGCGATCATCGTCTTGACCAGCGGCAGTTCGATCCCCAGCAGCGGCAGCAGGACGCTGAGGTAAAGTGCGGTCAGCACGGTGTTCAGGGCCGAGATCCGGATCTGAGCGAAAACCACGCGTCGAAAGGCGCTGGCCAGGAAGCGCACGCGGTCCTGCATGGCGGCCGTCAGCGGGCCGAGCTTGGCCGGTTCCGCGCTGGTGCTGATGGCGACCATGCCGCCGATGATCATGCCGACCAGTATCCGGACGAAGATGCGGCCGAAATTTTCACCGAGCTGACGCAAATCCCCGGCATGGATGCGCAGCCAATCGGCCGCCGTTGCTTTCAGGTCTTCGACGTTGCTGGGCAGATATTGCTGCGCCCAGTCCGGAAAATGGATGCGCGCAGTGTCGATGATGTCCGCCATTCGTTGCAGCAAAATGACGAAACTGTCGGACTTCGACGTCGCCAGTGCCGCCAGCGATCCGATGCCGAGCAGCAGCAAGAGGGTGACGAAGGTTGCGAGCAGGCTGACGGCGATGACTTTGCCGGCGCGGTAGGTCACGCCGAAACTGCGGTGCCGGATGCCCGCCAGCTGCACGAATTCGTAGATCAGCAGGCCCGGCAGCAGGCTGGGCAGCAGCCCGCCATAGATCACCATGCACAGCGCAAGGGCCATCAGGATCCAGGCGGCGATGTCATAGGGCAGGCGGCGCCTGGTTTGTTTCGCAGCAGCCTTCTCTGTCAGACCCGGCGGGGCAGCTGTGACGACAACGGAACTGAGTTGCTGATCGGGCATTATCTCGTCTTCTGCGGGTCAAGATGCCCCGATCTTAGGCGTTCTCTCTCGCCCGGGGCAAGGTCGGCACAATCGGCTGGAAGACCGGTCTTGCCGGCGTGGCGGCAGAAGACGCCCGGCGGGGACAGCGGACCGGTCAGTTCGTCGTCTGCAACAGACGTTGCACGCCGGGATGCAGCGGCAGGACCGAGGATTCGATATGGGCGTCCGGCGCGGAAGCCGCCGGATTGGCGGTGGTCCTGGCGCCCGGCTTGGGAACCACGAGGGTCCGGGCGAGGTCGAAGGCGATGGTGTCGTCGGTCCGGGCCGGGACCACGAACAGGATCGGCACGATCAGCGTATCGGCGGGCCGGTCGCTGCCATCGATGCCGGCCGGCAAATGGGCCAGGACGAAGTCGCGGCGGTCATTGCCGATTTTGGCCATATCCGCTGAGGTCACCGAAAGCAGGCGAACGGTCAGATGATCGCTGATCGCCATGATGGCCGGAAGGTTCCGGCGGTCGAGGATCGCCAGTGCGTCGATCTTGCCGTCGACTAACTGGGTCGCCGCCTCGGTCAGCGCCAGGGGGATAAGCTTGGTCTTTTTATCCGAAATACCCAGCAGGCCGAGTATCTGGTTGACCGAGCTTGCGCTATCGACGTCGGTCGCGCTGACGGCGATGCGGCCGCCCTTCAGATCGCTCAACCCGCCGATGTCGGATTTTGCCGGCACGATGACCTGGAGCGTGGTATCGCCGACCGTCGCGATGGCCCTGAGGTCGGCGTTGGGGCCGGCCGATTTGAACGGACCTTTGCCGTCGACCGCCAGCGCCGCCATATTGGCCTGGATAATGGCGCCGTCGGCTTCGCCGTTCTTCAGCATCTTCACGCTCTCCACCGCGCCCGAGGTGGTCTGAGCCATGCCGATGACACCGGGAACACCGCAATTGTCGCCGGCATCGCACTCGGTCGTGCGCGCCGGATTGCTGATTGCCTTGCCGATATCGCCGGCGATCTCAAAGGATTGTGAACCGGGGCCGCCGGTGGCGATGCGGAAATAGGTGACATCCTGGGCATTGACGGGCGAAATCAGCGAGGGGTCTAGCCAGCCGAAGGCTAGTGCGGCCGCGCAGAGACCGACCGCTGCGCCGATCCGGTAGACCGGCCGGGCATATCGCGGGGTGTTCTCCCGCTTCCAGCCGTTCAATCGGTTCAGCCAATTCCTCAACACAACTCGAACCCTCGACCCTGCCTTGCGGCATCTGCCAATGCCTTTCGGCACCTTGCATATGCCTGCTGTATCACATGCCATTGCGGCAAGACTATGATCGCGCGCACGTCCGGCATTCACCATTCCGTGGCCGACCATGGATGTAGCGGGGAGGACGTCGGGTTTCTGAAGCCATGCGGAAACCCTCCGAAAACCCTTTGAAGCGATGCGGCCATTGCATAGTTACCCCCCTTTCCAGAGAGCGGGCCGCTCTGCTACCACGCCATCCAGACTATGACGCCTATCACCTAAGGAAGCTTTAATGTCCGGATCCCTGACGACGCGGCAGAAAAATCTGCGACGCCTGCTGCACCCGAAACATGTCTGCATCGTCGGCGGTGCCGCGATGGAGGAATCGATCCGCCGCTGCGACGAGACGGGCTTTGCCGGCCAGATCTGGGTGGTCAATCCGAAATACCGCGAAATCGGTGGCCGTCCGTGTTTCGCTTCGATCGCCGACCTGCCGGAGGCGCCGGACGCGACCTTCATCGCGGTGCCGCGCGAGGCAACCATCGATATCATGTCGCAGCTGGGCCATCGCGGCGCCGGCGGCGCCATCTGCTATGCCGCGGGCTATGCCGAAGTAGGCGGCGAGGGTGTCGGGCTGCAGCAGCGCTTCATCGAGGCGGCCGGCGATCTCGCCGTGGTGGGGCCGAATTGCTACGGCGTGCTCAACTATCTCGACGGCATTGCCCTGTGGCCGACCGGCCATCTCGGCAAGCGGGTCGAGACGGGCTGTGCCATCATCGCCCAGAGCGGCAATATCGCCCTCAACCTGACGATGAATCACCGCAGCGTTCCTTTCGCCTATGTCATCAGCTCGGGCAACCAGGTGGTGCTCAATGTCGCCGATTATGTCGATGCGCTGGCGGAGAATCCCCGGGTCAAGGCGATCGGGCTCTATATCGAGGGCTTGAACGACGTTCCGGCGTTCAGCCGGGCGGCCGCCAAGGCTCTTGCCAACGGCAAGCCGCTGGTGGCGCTGAAGGCGGGCAATTCCGAACTGGGCGCCAAACTGGCCATGAGCCATACCAGTTCGCTGGCAGGCAGCGACAAGATGTATGACGCCTTGTTCGAGCGCCTCGGCGTCATCCGGGTCCATACCATCCCGCAATTGCTGGAAACCCTGAAGCTGGTGACTTCCGCGGGCCTGCCGCGCGGCAAGCGGCTGGCGGTCTTCACCTGCTCGGGCGGCGACGGATTGCTGACGGCCGACGTCTGCGAGAAGCTCGATGTGCCGCTGCCCGGCTTCCCCCAGAAGCAGGCCGAGGAACTACGCGCCCAGCTGCCGAATTTCGCCAGCGTCACCAATCCGCTCGATTACAACACCTCGCTTTGGGGCAAGGAGCCGGAACTCACCAAGTTGTTCTCGACGGTGATGGCCGGCGATTTCGATGCCGGCATGCTGATGCTGGACTACGCCACCGAGAGTGCTGAAAGCGAATTGGTCTTCGACGCCAGCCGGCGGGCGCTGATCACCGCCTGCCAGCGGCATGGCAAAATGGCGGTCATCACCGCCACCATCCCGGAATTGTTCCCGACGCATCTGCGCGAAGCCACCATTGCCGCAGGTGCGGCGCCCCTGCAGGGCCTGCCGGAAGCCCTGACTGCCTTCGCGACGGCCCACCAATTCGCCCAATATCGGGCGCAGCAGGCGGGCGCTGGCGCAGAGATGGAGGTCGCCGTCACGCCGGCCCTGAAGGCTGAGGCGAAGCAGACCTTGTGGTCCGAAGCCGAGGCCAAGGCCCGGCTGGCGAAATACGGGCTCAAGGCGCCATCGAGCAAGCTGGTCGAGCCGGAACATGCCGCCGCGGCAGCAGCGGAACTGGGCTTCCCGGTGGTGGTCAAAGTCGCCGATCCTGTCCTTGCCCATAAGACCGAAGCCGGCGCCGTCGCCATCAACCTGAAAACCGTCGCCGAGGTAGAGGCGGCGGTCGCCAAGATGCGCACGTCGCTGGCGGCGTATAAATCCGGTGCGGTCATTGCCAAGGTGCTGGTCGAAAAGATGGTCACCAATGTCGTGGCCGAAATGATCGTCGGCATCAAACGTGATCCGCAATTCGGCCTCGCCTTGGTCGTCGGCGCTGGCGGTATCCTGGTCGAGATGGTCGAGGATGCGGCGATGCTGCTCTTGCCGACCACCCGTCCGGCCATTGCCAGCGCTATCAGCAAGCTGAAGATCGCCAAGCTCCTGCGCGGCTATCGCGGCAAGCCGGCCGGCGATATGGATGCGCTGGTCGATGCCGTGGCAGCGATCGCGCGTTTTGCCGGAGACCATGCGGCAAGCCTGGTCGAGCTCGACGTCAATCCGCTGATGGTGCTGACTGATGGCGCAGTGGCCGTCGATGCACTGGTGGTGACGGCGGCTTAGGGCCGATTGTTTTCTGATCGTCTGGTCAAGTTCGTTTGATCAGAAGGCGTTACCTTACAGAAGCGTGACGGAAACGGCCGGCGGTTTCGCCGGCCGTTTCCCGTTCCTCCGAGCCGCTCAACCGTCGTTCGCGGTCGCTGATGAGCCAGTTCTGTCGGTCGTCCATGACTAACCTCGACGCATAAGCAAATCGCGTGGAGGAACTGATGGCCTATCAACCTGGACGGCACTTCCTGCAGGTGCCCGGCCCGAGCAATATTCCGGACAGCGTGCTGCATGCCATTGCTCGACCCGTGCTCGATCATCGCGGGCCGGAATTCACGCGGCTCGGCAGGGATGTCCTCGAACGCATCAAGCCGATTTTCAAGACCAAGCAGCCGGTCCTGATTTTTCCAGCCAGCGGTACCGGCGGCTGGGAATCGGCCCTGGTCAATACGCTTTCGCCCGGCGACGCGGTGTTGACCTTCGATACCGGTCAGTTCGCTGTCCTGTGGGGCAACATGGCCCGTAAGCTCGGCCTCGAGGTTCGCACCCTGGCAACCGATTGGCGGCGTGGTCCGAGCCCGGAGGCCGTTGAAGCGGCCCTGGCCGAAGACAAGGCGCATCAGATCAAGGCGATCCTGCTGGTGCACAACGAGACTTCGAACGGCGTGATGAGCCGCGTCGCCGATATCCGCAAGGCAATCGACCGCGCGAAACATCCGGCCCTCTTGATGGTCGATACGATCTCGTCGCTGGCCAGCGCCGATTTCCGGTTCGACGAATGGGGCGTCGATGTTGGCGTCGGCGGCTCGCAGAAAGGGCTGATGCTGCCGGCCGGCCTGGCCTTCGTCGCGATCAGCGAGAAGGCCCTGCGCGCCAGCAAATCGGCCAGGCTGCCGCGCGCCTTCTGGGACTGGGAGCCGATGCTCGCAAATACGACGGGCGGCAATTTTCCCTATACGCCGGCCTGCAATCTGTTCTTCGGATTGCAGGAAGCACTGAACCTGCTAGAGGCTGAGGGACTTGAGAACGTCTTCATCCGCCATGCGCGTCATGCCGAGGCGACCCGTCGCGCAATCGCCGGCTGGGGCCTTGAAACGGTCTGCGCCGAGCCGTCGGAATACAGCCAGTCGGTGACCGCCGTCTTTGTGCCGGAAGGTCATTCCGCCGATGGGCTGCGCAAGGTCATCCTGGAGCGTTTCAACATGGCGCTGGGTGCCGGGCTCGGCAAACTGGCCGACAAGGTATTCCGCATCGGCCATCTTGGCGACTTCAACGATCTGATGCTCTCCGGCACCTTGAGCGGCGTCGAGATGGGATTGTCGCTGAGCAACATTCCTCATCGTAACGGCGGCATCGTCGCGGCCTTGGATTACCTGTCGTCGCAAGCAGGGCTGCGGGCGGCGGCCTGACCGACCCGCATCCGCCCGTTTCGTATCCGTCCCCATTTCGTATCCGTCCTTGTCAAATCGACAGCCGGCCCAGATGATGGGCCGGCTGTTTTGTCGAGCGGGGGCGCAGATGCAGATCGTTTTTTCCGAAGCGCAGCTGGCGCATGCACCGCAGCGCTTCCTGGTGCGTGGCGACTGGAAGCCCTGTCCCGAGAAGCCGGAACGCGCCACCCTACTGCTCGACGGTCTGCAATCGCCGGGTTCGGACCATACGATCGTCGCGCCGGACTGGCTGGGCGACACGGTCGTGGCCGAGGCCATCGCTGCGGTGCATGATCCGCGATATGTGACCTTTCTGCAGAGCGCGCATCAGCGCTGGCAGCAGCTTCCCGGCGCCGCGGACCTGGTGACGCCGAATATGCATCCGCGCAGCCGTGCGGATGCATATCCCGCTTCCGTCGTCGGCCAGGCCGGATATCACATGGCGGATACGGCTTGCCCGATCGGCAACGATACCTGGACCGCGGTCAAGGCCAGCGCCGCCGCGGCGGTCCATGCGGCACAACTGCTGCTTGACGGGCGCGACCCGGTCTATGCGCTGTGCCGGCCGCCCGGGCATCATGCCTATGCCGATATGGCAGGCGGCTTCTGCTATCTCAACAACAGCGCCATTGCCGCCCAGTTTCTACGGCAACGCGCCAGGCGCGTCGGCATTCTCGATATCGACGTGCATCACGGCAACGGTACGCAGGAGATCTTCTATCGGCGCGGCGATGTCTTCACGACGTCGATCCATGCCGATCCGTCAAACTACTATCCGTTCTTCTGGGGCTATGCCGATGAAGTCGGAGAGGGCGAAGGGCTGGGCTTCAACCGCAATATCCCCCTGGCGCTCGGCAGCGATGACGCAGCCTATCTCACAGCGCTGGCGGCGATCATCGACGAGGCGCATCGCAAGAGGGTAGAGGCCGTGGTCGTGGCGCTGGGGCTGGATGCTTTCGAAGGCGATCCCCTGGCGGGATTGAAGGTCACCACGGGCGGCTTCCGGGAGGCCGGGCGGTTGCTGGGTGGCATGAAGCTGCCGACGGTTCTGGTGCAGGAAGGCGGCTATCCGGCGCCTGAGCTCGGCGAAAACCTGCAGGCCGTCCTTGCGGGATTTGCGGCCGGCCGTCAGGGCGCCTGAGGTCGGCGCGTCGCTAGATGCCGGTAAGAACGAGCCGTTCGGCCGGCAGGCAAAGCGATACCTTGGTACCGAGGCCCTGCGTGCTGGCGATGCTGAGGGTGCCGCCGATCAGTTCCGCCAGGCGCTTGGACAGGGCAAGGCCCAGTCCGGTGCCTTCGAATTTGCGTGTCGTGCCGGCTTCAGCCTGAAAGAAGGGCATGAAGATGTGTTCGATCATTTCCTCGCTGATGCCGATGCCTGTATCCGAGATGGTAATGCTCAAGGCCCCATCCGCTTCCCGGCCGGCGCGCAGCTCAACCCGTCCGCCACGTGGCGTGAACTTGATGGCATTGGAAAGAAGGTTTCCCAGGATCTGGCGCGCAACACGCTGGTCGACCATCAGATGCGGCAGCTCGCCGCCGAAGTCGCAGCTGAGCGCGATGCCGGCCTGTTCGGCTTTGGCGCGGAAGGCGGCAACGACTGGCTCGGCGATCATCTCCAGGGTCGTTTCGGCATCCTGCAGGACGAGCGTGCCGGCTTCAACCGAGGTCAATCCGAGAATGTCATTGATGACGGTGAGCAGCTGATTTGCGCTGCCGTGGATGTCCTCGGCATAGGAAACATACTCCGGGGCGCCAAGCGGGCCGTGCGTTTGCAGACGCATCATCTCTGAAAAGCCGATAATCGAGTTCAGCGGCGTGCGCAATTCGTGGCTCATATGCGCCAGGAAGTGGGTCTTGGCACGATTGGCTTGCTCGGCGGCTTCCTTCGCGGCCAGCAGATTACGCTCACGCTCCGTCAGTTCCGTGACGTCATTGGCCGTTCCGCGGAATCCGAGATGCGCGCCGTTATCGGGGTCGAAGATCGGTACGACGCTGACGAGCAACAACTTAAGCTGTCCGGCCTTGTCGACCGCTTCGAATACGTGATCGCGAAAGGGTGTCAGCGTATCGATGCGTTTCAGCAGGGTTCTTCCGGCACGGCGGTTGAGCGCCAATGCATGCAGGGGCTTGCCGATCAGTTCGGCCGGGTAGTAGCCCATGATTTTGGCAACGCGTTCCGACAGGAAGGTGAGGTTGAGGTTGACATCGGTTTCCCAGACCCAGTCGGAGGCAAGACGGATCACGTCCGTGAGGCGCTCCTGCATGCGCAGGAGATCGCGCGACATCCTGGCGAGGTTAGGCGTGACCTGGATGACGCTGGCGATGGCCGTCAGTGCGCCGGTATCGTTCAGCAGGGGGGCGAAGCGTGCCTGAAGCAGATGGTCCTTGCCGCCAAGGTCGATGGCGCCGTCACGCCAGATAATACCGTCCGTCTGCAGGCGGGAGAGGTCAAGCCAGCGCGACGGATGGAGCAGATCGGCAAAGGAAGCCTGTTCCGCCGCATCCCGCAGCAACTGGTTATAGGAACCGGTCGACCAAAGCAGCTGGTCGTCGAGGCCATAGATTGCCATCGGCGCCACGAAGTCGCTGAACGGGCCGGCAATCAGGCTGCTGACATGTTGGGCCGCATTCTGCGGGCTGGTGGCTCGGTCGGTAGACTGGCGGCGAGCTCCGCGGCTCATCGGCGCGTCTGTTCAAGCCGTTTGATCGAACGCAGAAAATCGGGGTTGAGTTTCCATCGCTCGACCACCTTGGCGGCAGTATCGGTCTTCAAGCGGTCAAAGAGATCGAGTGCCCGCTTCATGGCATAGGCGTCTTTTGCGAGCTCTTTGGGATGGACGCGCTGCAACAGCAGAAAAATGCTCGTGAAGCTGGTGCGGTCGATATCCGCCGCCCGCGCGACGATCACGAGGCCTTCGGCGCCCTCGTCATAGATGAGCTTGCGCACCGAGGAAATCTTGATATGCGCCATACTGGCGAGCAGGGCCTCGAACAAGGGAACTTCGCCCTGGCGCAAGGTCTGCAACAACAACGGGGCATCGACCTTGTTCTGCCTTGCCAAGTCGTTCGCAAGCTTGCTGGCGGCCGTGTCTTCCTCGCTCTGTGCTTCCGCTTCTTCGATGATGGCGTCGACCGTCTTGCCCACGGCGAGGTCGATGTCGAGTTCATCGACATGGAAGTTTTCCAGGATGAATTGCCGCAAGGCTGCGGAAACCCAGGCATACATGCGCTTGGCCAAGCCGGCTTCGAGATCATGGCGGCGGAGCAGGGGTTCCTGAAATTCGTCTACGGTGCGTGACTGTTCGACCAGATAGGCCATGGTCGACTGCGATATCTGTGCCCCATGGTTCTGCAACAGGGTGCGTACGACGTCGGTGGCATTGGTGGCGACCAGGGCGTCGGAAACCTGAAAGCTGACGCTGCGACGCATGGCAATGGCCAGTCGATGCGCCTGGGTCCGGTGACGGATGATTTCGATCAGGGCATCGTCGCTCAGCAGATCGCTTTTCAGCAGGACCGGCGAGGCGATGTCAAAATCGTCATTGGCCAATATTTCGACGACATCGCGCGGGGCGTTATGGGATTTCGCGAGTTTGGATGCCAGAGATTTGCGGATCGGGCGGGCGACATCCTGAATCAGTTTCTTCAGGATGTCGTTCATCAAAGCCAGCTCATGGGTCGTGAGCTGGCGTGCGTTGTGATCAACCAGATTGCCAATTGCAACAGCCAGGGTATTGCGACCCTCTGTTGAGCTGTCGCGAGCCAGATCGACCAAATGGCTCACATCTGAAGCAATTACTGTCATTCGCCTTCGATCTCAACCCAAAGGAGCAGCCGCGCTACCTGACGCAAGCCGTAGCGTTTGTGAGCCCACCCAACACTAGCTCTACGATAAGGATAGAATGCGAACGTTACCAAATGCTTAAATCAGCCGCGCTAAGGCACTGATCCGGCTTGGTTACCACAAAATTAACAAAACGGGTCGGCAGTAGCGCGCCATGTCGAACCATGCGTGCAAGACGCACATCTGGATGAAATCGCGGCCAAGGATGCTCGGCGTGGCGGGTGGGGCGTCACCGTCCTTTTTCAACCGGCCGCCCGGCTTTCCGATCGGCCAAAATCCATCGAAGTGTCATCAATCGGTTACGCAGCGTCCCTATGGTGCCGCCAGACGCAATGCACAGCTGTGCAAGAGGGGCGGATGGCACAAGAAACCTTCATGGAACTGGCAGGAGTGAGTGTCGGCTATGGCACGACACGGGTGCTGGAAGGCATCGACCTCGCCATTGGTGAAGGCGAATTCGTGGCGTTGCTCGGTTCCTCTGGCTGCGGGAAGACGACCTTGCTGCGGGCAATTGCCGGCTTCGTCGCGCCCAATGCCGGCAGCATCCGCGTTGCCGGCCGCGATCTGACTCGCTTGCCGCCCGACCAGCGGGGCATGGCGCTGGTTTTCCAGTCATATGCTTTGTGGCCACATATGACGGTGGCGCAGAATATCGGCTACGGCCTGAAACTGCAGCGCCGCACGCGTGATGAAGTCAGCCGGCGTGTGGCGGAGCTGGAAGAGATGCTCGGCCTGTCTGGCCTCTCCGGCCGCAAACCGGCTGCGCTGTCCGGCGGTCAGCGACAGCGCGTGGCACTGGGACGGGCGCTGGCGATCGATCCGAAGATCCTGCTGCTGGATGAACCTCTCTCCAATCTCGATGCGCGGATCCGCCTGGCGATGCGCCATGAGATTCGCGCCCTGCAGAAGCGGCTGGGCATCACCGCCATCCATGTGACGCATGATCGCGAGGAGGCAATGGTGATGGCGGATCGCATCATCATCCTCAATGGTGGCCGTATTGCCCAGCAGGGCGTCCCGGAGGAGGTCTATAACCGGCCCGCCAGCTCGTTCATCGCTGCGTTCATGGGGGCGGAGAATACCTTGACATTGAGCGGTCGGCCGATCGGCGATCGGTTCCAGGTCGCGGCCGGGACACATCACGCGGCCTGCTCCGTGGCGCTGCAGGGACGCGCATTGAAGGCGGGCACGGTGGAAGCACGCTTTCGCACCGAATCAGCAACTTTGGTCACCGCCGAGGGCCCGGCGAGCGGAGGAGGCGAAGGAACGACCTTCGATGCGCTCGACCTCTTTGGCGTGGTCGAATCGGTGAGCTATCCCGGCGGCTGCTGGCGCCACACGGTTCGTGTCGGCGATGCCCTGATACTGGCCGATGCGTCCAGTGCCTGCGCGCCGGGCACAAGCGTGCGCGTGCGTATTCCTGAAGACGCGCTGTTCCTGTTCAACCGGCAAGCGGCTGATGCGCATGGCGCGATGGCGGCATCATTCGCGGCGCCGGTGCCCGCGGTCGAGCCGATTGCAGCGGCGCGTTGCCGGGCTACGGGAGAATACCGCACCGAAGTCGAGGCGCAGCCGCAACGATCGCACGCCTGAGACAATCTTGTGCCTGAGTCAACCGCATGCCCGAGTCAACCGCAACCAGTGGAGATCTGCTGATGAAGACGCTTGCCTATGTTGCCCTGGCCCTCGGCCTCACCGTCGCGCCTGCGACGGCCGAAGAACTGACGGTCATTACCGCCGGCGACCAGAACATGGTCGATTACGTCAACCAGTACCTGGGTCCGATCTTCGAGAAGGCCTATCCCGGCAATACCGTGCGCGCCGTCGGTACCGGACCAGGCGATGCCGGCTCGCAGAAGATCATCGAACGCTTCGACGCGCAAGCGGGCGCCAATGCCGCGACCTGGGATGTCGACGTTGCTGTGGTGCATGAGAAATTCGCCGGCCCGATGGTGCAGAAGGGCTATCTCGAGCGTTACCGCTATAACATCGATACCGGCAAGCTGGTGACGCGAGACAATGCGAAGATGGCGCTTGGCACCGATGTCGACGGCTATGTCATGCCGATGTTCAACAGCCAGACAGCGCTCGCCTACAATCCGGCGTTGGTGCCCAATCCGCCGAAGAGCTACGAGGAACTCGTCGCCTGGGCCAAGCAGCATCCGAAGCAGTTCGGCTATAACGGCATCAAGGGCGGTGCTTCCGGGGTCAGTTTCGTGATGGGCTGGATCTATACCTTTGGCGGCAGCGATGCGAACAAGCTGATGACCGGGCCGTTCGACGAAGCCGATACCAAGAAATGGGATGCCGCCTTCGCCAGCCTCAAGGAATTCACCAAGAGCGCCACCTTGACCCCCGGCAATGCCGGCACGCTGGATATGCTGAGCCGTGGCGAAATCGCCATCGGTCCGGTCTGGGTCGATATGTTCTATACGTGGCAGGCCAATGGCCAACTGCCGCCGGATCTGAAGCTGGTCCTGCCGGCACCGGGCATGCCCGGCCAGCCGATGCACTACGTCGTTCCCGCCAAGGCGGCGCATAAGGAACTGGCGGAAAAGTTCGTCGCCCTCGCCACCAGCGCCAAGGTCCAGGCCGACGGCATCGTCAAGCGCTTCAACTGGTATCCCGGCATCGACGCGCAATATGTGAAGCCGGAACTCGACGAAGCTTCGTGGAACAAGCTGTTCCAGGAGATCACGCCGGAAGATCTTGCCAAATACGGCAAGCCGTTCCCGATCGCTCCCTATAACAATGCGATCTTGCAGGCTTACGAGCGGTCGGTCGTCAACTAAGTTCCTCTCGTTGCCGATCGCCCCGGGACCGGTTCTCGACTGAGATACTCAGAGAAGGACCGGTCCCGATCTTATCCCGGCCGGTTGCCGTCGCCTGCTGCACTATACGGGTCCGTCATGTCGAAGCGCCTGCTTGCTTTGAGCCTCGTTTTGCCCGCTTTGGCGGTCATCATGCTGTTCTTCATTCTGCCGCTGATGGCCTCGGTATTGGGGGCCTTCGAGGTGAAGGACGGCTACGGCTTCGGCAATTTCCGCCTCTCTTATGAGCTTTACTCCCAGGACACCGTCTTCACCGTCGTGATCATCAGCCTGTCGACCCTGCTGATCGGACTTTTCTCGATCGCCATCGCCGGCTATCTCACGCTGGGCGAAAATCCGCGCACTATCCTGATGTTGCGCTGGCTCTATCGCTGGCCGATGTTCATTCCATTCATCGTCGTGGGGCAGGTGCTGCGGACCTTTCTCGCCAAGAACGGCCTGATGAATAACCTGCTGATCGCCGGAGGATTGATCACCCCTGCCGACACGATCAGCTTTCTCGACTGGCGTGGCATCGTGATCGCCTTCGTCTGGAAGCAGACGCCCTTCGTGACGTTGCTGGTGGCCGGCGCCATGGCCTCGCTTGATCGCGGCACGATCGAGGCGGCTCGCAATCTGGGGGCCTCGCGGCTGCGTATCCTGGCCGAAATCGTGGTTCCGCAGGTTGCCACGACGCTCCTGGTCGGGCTCGTCCTGTCTTTCGTCACCATGATGTCGGTGTTGTCGGTGCCGCTGATGATCAATGCCCAATCGCCGACCATGCTGACCACCGATATCGCCTTTCGCATCAACGCCTATGGCGACTACGGCGTGGCAAATGCGCTCGGCCTGATCTCCTTGCTGATTGCCGCGGGAGCGGCCTGGATCTATCTGCGCAGAGGAATGAGGCAACACGCATCATGACCGTCTTGAGCACGACCAGACCTGCCGCCCGCCCGCGGATGGATCTGTGGTGGTTGCCGCGTGCCACCATCCTCGGTGGGCTGGCCTTCATCATTTTCGGACCGCTCAGCAATCTGCTGCTCTGGACTGTGGCGGAGAAATGGTATTTTCCGCATACGCTGCCGTTGCAATACGGCTTCAGCTTCTGGAACCGGGTCTTCGCGCCGCGTGGCAATGCGCTGGAATCGCTGAGCAACAGCGTGCTGGTCGCGGGCTTGACCGTGCTGCTCGCCCTCGCCCTGGCGATACCTGCAGGCTATGCGCTGGCGCGCCTTAAACTGCCCCTGCGCGGGCTCATCCTGCTCGCCTTTCTCATTCCCCAGGCTTTTCCCAATCTTTCCGTCTACGTCAATGTCGCGCGGCTGTTCTATGAGATCGGGCTCAACGGTACCATCCCCGGCGTGGTCCTGGTCCATGTCATGCACGGCCTGGTCTATGCCGTGTGGATCGCAACGGCAGCCTTTTCCGCCATCGACCCCGAGCTCGAACAGGCGGCGCGTTCGATCGGCGCCGGCGCCTTGCGCTGCTTTCGCGACATTACCCTGCCGCTGGCCATGCCGGGCCTGATGGCAAGCGCCATTTTCGTCTTCCTGGAATCGCTCGACGAATTCACCGGCAGCTATTTCGTCGGCGCACCGGATGTCAATCTGCTGCCCTTGCTGCTCTATACCGCCGGCGCCGGCGGCAATTATCAGGTTGCCTCGATCACCGCGCTCCTGCTGCTGATCCCGTCGATCGGCTTCATGCTGGTGGTCGAACGCTTTCTCAAGGCCGACGTGCTGCAGCGGGTCGGCCAGTAACGGACCAAGATCATGCCGAAGGACGATCCCTCACATCAGGACATCACCGGTTTCGTGAGCGCTCAGCACGTCGCCCGGCGCGCCGGCGTTTCGCGCTCCGCCGTGTCCCGCGCTTTCACCCCGGGGGCAAGCATCGCGCCGGTGACGCGGGAAAGGGTCATGCGGGCGGCCGAGGAGCTCGGCTATCAGGTCAACGATCTGGCGCGCGGCCTGCTCAGCAACCAGAGCCGCTTGGTCGGCCTGGTCGTCACCAAGCCCGAAGTCGGGTTTCGCGCGCATCTGACGGCCGCCCTGGCAAAGGCGTTGATCCTGCGTGGCAGCGTACCGATCCTCATTAATACCGGCCAGACCGAGCAAGAGCTGCTCGCCGCGCAGCGGACGTTGTTCGGTCATCGCGCCGAGGCGACCATCATCGTCTCAGGCTCGCCGCCATCTTCTTTCGTCGATCTCGCGCGTCGTAACGGCCAGCCGCTGGTGGTGCTCGGCCGGTCGGAACCGGAGGCGGATCATGTCCGCATCGGCAATGCCGAGGCGGCGCGGCAGGCGGCGACGCTGTTCGTGGCCAGGGGCATGACGGAGCTGGGGCTGGTCGGCTCACGATCCACGACCCCCAGCATTGTCGAACGCGAGGCCGCCTTCCAAATGCAAGCCGTCGCGCTGGGCGCGCGCGTGGTCCGGGTTCAAGGCGGCGATTCCGACTATGCGGGCGGGCTTGAGGCGGCGGCGCAGTTGTTTGCTGCGCGTCACCGGCCGCAGGCGGTCTTCTGCGTCAATGACCTGATTGCCTTTGCCGTCATGGATTATGCCCGCCAGCTTCTTGGGTGGGCGGTTCCCGGCGATCTGTCGATCATCGGCTTTGACGATGTGCCGGAAGCAGGCTGGCTCGCTTACGATCTCACCACCTTTCGCCAGGACCCGGAATTAATGGCTGCTGAGACGATGCGGGTGCTCGATCGGCGCCAGGCCGAGCCGGACCAGCCGCCGATCCGCCAGCACCTGATGCCGCCGCTGGTGGTGCGGCGCAGTTTCGCGCCACACCCAGCCGGCTGACAGGCGCGCGAATTTTGGAATCTATCGCAAAGGACCGAAATGACCTGTGAGTTTCCCGACGATCCGCGTTACGTGCTTGCCCGGGCGATCATTCTCGAGGCGGCGGCCTTGGCCGCGCGTCATTTCGACAACCTGGCGGCACTTGAGACCAGCACCAAGCTCAACGGGCAGGACGTGGTGACTATCGCGGATCGCGAGGTCGAGGCCTTGATCCGCGCGCGCATCGCCGCAGCCTATCCCGATGATGGCATTCTCGGCGAAGAGGAGGGATTTCATCCCGGCTCTTCCGGCTATATCTGGGTGGTGGACCCGATCGACGGCACCAGTTGTTTTCTGCACGGTCTGCGCAGCTGGTGTATTTCGATTGCCGTCATGAAAGGCGAGGAGACTGTCCTCGGGCTGATCCAGCAGCCCTGCACCCAGGACCTTTTCGTGGCGAAATCCGGACGCGGGGCCTTTCTCAACGGCCTGCCGATCGCCGTCGACCGGCGGGCCCGCATCGCCACCGGATTGCTCGGCGTCGGCGCCAATTTTCGCCGTCCCGCCGAGGAGGTGTCGCGCTTCATCCGCGGCCTGTTGGAGGCCGGCGGCATGTTCATCCGCAACGGCTCGGGTGCGTTGATGCTGGCGGAGGTCGCCTGCGGCCGTCTCGCAGGCTATTACGAGCCGCATATCAATGCCTGGGACTGCCTGGCGGGGTTGTGCCTGATCCGCGAAGCCGGCGGCTGGACGGCAGATTATCCGGGCTCGCAAGCGCTCCTGGCCGGTGCGCCGGTGCTCGCAGCGGCACCGCAGCTGCGAGAAGAGCTGTTGCAGCTCGTCGCCGCAACAGTTGATGCCAGCTGATGCCGACGACCGCGGCTAGCCGTCGAGGATATCGCGTATCTTCGCCGCAAGCTGGTCGATGGTGAAAGGCTTGGCGAGATAGGCTGTCCCGGCGTCCAGAATCCCGTTATGGACGATGGCGTTCCGCGTATAGCCAGTGGTGTAAAGGACGGGAAGGGTCGGAAGCATGGCCTGGGCCTTGTCCGCGAGGACCCGTCCGCTCATGCCCGGCATCACGACGTCGGTGAAGAGCAGCGAAACATCCGAATGCTGTTCGAGCAGTTTGAGCGCTTCGTCGGGAGAGGCCGCCGTGATCACGCGGTAGCCCAATTCCACCAGAGCGTCGACGGTGACGTTCCTTACCTGCTCTTCGTCTTCGACGACGAGAATGATCTCGCTCGCTTTGGCGCGGGGGAGGCGCGCATTTGACGTAAGCACCTGCGAGGCCTCGCCTGAACCCAGGTGTCGGGGCAGATATATCTTTATGGTCGTCCCGTGGCCCACTTCCGAATAGATTTTGATATGGCCCTGCGACTGCTTGACGAAGCCGAAGACCTGGCTCAGTCCAAGGCCGGTCCCCTTGCCGGGGCCCTTGGTCGTGAAGAACGGATCAAAGGCGTGCTCCATGACTTCCTTGCTCATGCCAAGCCCGGTATCCGTTATCGAAATCATCACGTATTGCCCGGGAACGACCTCGAGATGAGCTTTCGCATATCGTTCATCGAGGTCGGCATTGGCCGTCTCGATCGTCAGCCGACCTCCGTCGGGCATGGCGTCTCGCGCATTGAGTGCCAGATTGACAACGGAACTTTCCAGCTGGGTTTTATCGGCGTTAATCAGCCAAATTCCGCCGCTCAGGACGGTTTCGATTTCGATCATTTCACCCAAGGTGCGGCGTAGCATCTCGGAAACGCCGGAAAGCAGTTTGTTCGGATCGATCGGCAGGGGCGACAGCGCCTGTTGCCGCGAAAAAGCGAGCAGGCGCGCGGTCAGCAAGGACGCCCGATTTGCCGCTTCGCGGGCATTGGTAACGTGCCTCCGGGCCTTGGGCTGCTCCGCTTCCGGCATGCCCCGGAGAACGAGATCCAGGCTACCGATGATCACCGCGAGCATGTTGTTGAAGTCATGCGCGATGCCTCCGGTGAGCTGGCCGATCGCCTCCATCTTCTGCAACTGCCGGACCTGTTCTTCGACCGCCTCTCTTTCCTTGGCGGCATTTCTCAGTCGTTCGTAGGAAGCCTGCAGTTCCGCGGCTCGTTTCCGGGCATGGAAGAATGAAAGGCCGGCCAGGGAGATGCCAAGGATAGCGCCCATAGCCGATGTGATCCGGGCGATATCGGTGATGCGCGATTGGCTGGCATATCGGTTCTGCAGCAGAGCTTCCTCTTCCATCCGCATGGTCTCGATTGCGGACCGGAAGCCATCCATGATGGTATTGCCGCTGCCGGCCTCAATTGCCGACTGGGCTTCGCTGACCTGGCCGGCCATGCGCAGCCGGATGACATTCTCCAGCTCGATGAGCTTTGCGCTGGCCGTGGTCTTGACTGCTTTTACGTTCTGCTGCTGCGCCGGGTTGTCGGCGGTGAGCACCTGCAGCTTGTCGATCTCATTGAGCAATTGCTGCTTGGCGGTGCTGTAGGGATCCAGATACTCCGGTCGCCCGGTCAGCAGATACCCCCGCTGGCCCGTCTCGGCCTGGGTTCCGAGGGCGAGGACGTGGTTGAGCTGGTTTTCTACCTGGAGTGCGTGTTGCACCCAGAAGGTGACGTTGTTCTGCTGGTACCAGAGCCAAAGCGTGAGGCCGGATGAGGTGAGCAATAGTCCAAAGCCGACGGCCAAGGCGAGAAACAGCCGATCGAGTCGAAATGTCAGCATACTTCGAAGTCCCGGTAAGATAACGGAGAGCTAACTTAATCGGCCCGTTGCAGGCCTTTACCCAGCCGCCAACACTGTAGCGAACCGCAACCGAGAATAGATAGCAAAATGCTGCCGGGCAGGTGAAGCCTGCCCATTGGGCATGTTTTGACGGCTTTGCCGCACGCAGTGCCGGGTTGGTCCTGGACTATCCGCTTGGGCCGACCATGTCGGCAGGTTGATGAGGGACCTGCCGGGATTGGCGACGGGCGGGCGCTTGCGTTCAGGCAGCAGGGGGGAGGTGGTGCCATCTGCGCCGGACATCCTGTGTCGTGCGCTCATAAGCCATCCGGCCGGCACAGCGTGCGATTGGGGAAACGGTCTAAGCTGTTGATTTAATGGTGCCCGCAGCAGGAATTGAACCCGCGACCTACTGATTACAAATCAGTTGCTCTACCAGCTGAGCTATACGGGCGTCCGGCACGCTGGAACGCTGCCAAAGCCACGGTTTGATAGCCTGAATTCGGTCCGCGGATCAAGCCTGTGCCGGCGTGACGGCGCATTTTCCGGCCAGCGGCGACTCGGGAATCCGCCGCCGGCCGGAAAGGGCTTTAGCCGCGGTATTGCACTTTCGGCAGCACGCAGAGCATCTCATAGAGCAGATTGGCGCCCAGCAGCGAGGTATTGCCTTGCGGATCGTAAGGCGGGGCAACTTCCACGAGATCGCCGCCGACGATGTCGAGGCCACGGCAGCCGCGAATGACTTCCAGCCCCTGGATGGTGGTGAGGCCGCCCGGTTCCGGCGTGCCGGTACCGGGGGCGGAGGAGGGGTCGAGGCCGTCGATGTCGAAGCTGATATAGACCGGACCCTTGCCGAGCTGGGCGCGGACCTCCGCCATCAGCGGGGTCAACGACTTGTACCAGCATTCCTCGGCCTGGACGACGCGGAAGCCCTGGGCGCGCGGCCAGTCGAAGTCCTCTGCCTCGTAACCGGTGCCACGCAGGCCGATCTGCACCACGCGCTTGCCGTTGAGCAGGCCTTCCTCGACGGCGCGGCGGAAGGGCGTGCCATGGGCGATCTTCTCGCCGAACATGGTGTCGTTGATGTCGGCATGGGCATCGACATGGACCAGGCCGACGGGGCCGTGCTTGCGGGCGATGGCGCGCAGGATCGGCAGTACGATCGTGTGGTCGCCGCCCATGGTGAGCGGAATGCAATCGTGGCCGAGGATCTCGTCATAGGCAGCCTCAATGAGGCCGATGCTCTTCTGCAGGTTGAAGGTGTTGATGGCGACGTCGCCGATATCGGCCACCTGCAGGCTGTCGAAGGGTGCTGCGCGCGTTGCCATATTGTAGGGGCGGAGCAGGCAGGATTCGGCGCGGATCTGGCGCGGACCGAAGCGGGCGCCGGAGCGGTTGGAGGTGCCGGTATCCAGCGGCACGCCGACGAAGGCCACGTCGAGGCCGGCCGCCGAGGGTTGCGAGGGCAGGCGCATCATGGTGGCGGGGCCGCCGAAGCGGGGCATCTTGTTGCCGCCAAGCGGCTGGTTGAAATTTTCTGACATCGCTCAACTCACAGGATAAAAGTCGTTCTTGTCTGATCGGATACGACGGAGATAACAGCTTGCCGCCTTCCGAGCCATGTTCGTTCCACGGGGCGGCGCTCATGTCGCCGCGCTTGACCAATTGCCGCAACATACAGCAATGTCCGCACAAAGTTCTATTGGACAGTTGTTCAGTAGTGGGCGGAAGATCAACTTAGGTCAGGTTAACATGCGGTATTCTCCGTTTTGCGAGCGAATCAGTGGCGAGGGCGTTGCCGCCTGGGACATTCATCACAAGGCGATCCAGGACAAGCGGGCCGGGCGCGATGTGATCGTGCTGTCGATCGGCGATCCGGATTTCGATACGCCGCCGGCGATCACCGAAACGGCGGTTGCCTCGCTGCGGCGCGGCGACACGCATTATTCCGACATTATCGGCTTTCCCGATCTGCGCGCCGCAGTGGCGGCGCAGCATAAGCGCCTGTCGGGGCAGGATGTGACGGCGGCCAATGTCGCCATCGTCGCGGGTTGCCAGCCGGGCCTGTTCGCGGCGTCGCTGTGCTTGCTGGCGCCGGGCGACGATGTCGTCGTGCTGGACCCCATGTACCTCACCTATGAGGCGACGATCCAAGCGGCGGGCGCGCGCCTGATCCGTGTCTCGCAGCGGCCGGAAAACCATTTCCATCTCGATCCGAAGGATCTCGAGAAGGCGATCACGCCGAACACCAAGGCGCTGTTCTTCGCCACGCCGAGCAACCCGACCGGCGCGATGATGTCGCTCGAAACGGCGCAGGCGGTGGCGGAGATCGCCATCCGCCATGACCTCTGGGTCGTCTCTGACGAAGTCTACGCGGCACTTACCTTCGGCAAGCAGCATGTCAGCATCGGCGGCCTGCCGGGCATGGGCGAGCGCACGGTGACGGTGAATTCGCTTTCCAAGTCGCATGCCATGACCGGCTGGCGCATCGGCTGGATGGTGGGGCCGGAGGAACTGGCGCATCACGTCCATGCGCTCGGCCTCAGCATGCAATACGGCCTGCCGCCCTTCATTCAGCATGCGGCCACCTATGCGCTGACCCACGACGTGCCGGAAGTCGAGCAGATGCGCCAGGCCTATCAACGCCGGCGCGACACGGCGGTGGCGCGGCTCAATCAGGTGCCGGGTCTCTCCTGCCATGTGCCGGAAGCCGGCATGTTCATGATGCTGGATGTGCGCAGGACCGGCATGTCGGCCTATGACTATGCCTGGGGCCTCTATAAGGCCACCGGCGTCTCGGTACTCGATGCCAGCGCCTTCGGACCCAGTGCCGCCGGCCATCTGCGCGTTTCTTTCGTGGTCGACGAAGCCAGCCTGGACGAAGCTTGCAAGCGCATCGCCGCCTATACCAGCTCGCTGCCGGGAGTGGCGGCCTGAGGCGCAGTGCCTCCTATCGATCATGTTCGGCCAGGAAACTGCGGGCAATTTCGCGCAGCTTCTCCTGGCCGAAACTATCGAAATGACCGCCATGCGCCACGCTGACCGATAGCTCGAGGACGCGCTTCATCGAGTTGATATAGTGCTGCATGTCGGTGTGATAGGCCTCGTAAGCCAAGGGGCCGTCATAGATCACGTCGCCGGAAAACAGAATGCCGGTCGCCTTTTCATAGAGTGCGATCGAACCCGGCGAATGGCCGGGCAGATGCAAGACCTCGAAGCTGCGATCGCCGAGATCGATGAATTCGCCGTCATCGAGATAGGTCTGGGCCGGGGCGGGCTGCACGTCATAGCGCGCGGCATTCCAGTCGCCCGGCGGCAGGGCGGTGAAGATATCATCGCTGACATAATCGTCGGCCACCGTGTTGTAGCGATCCGGCCGCACCAGGATCTCTGCCTCCGAGATATGGATGGCGCGCTTGGGAAATTCATGGTGGTTGCCGATATGGTCGAAATGGCTATGGCTGGCGACCGCCAGCAGCGGCCGTTCGGTCACCAGCTTCACCTGCTCGCGCAGGCTGACGACACCCATGCCGGAATCCACCAGCAGGTCCTGGTCGCGGCCGCGTATATGCCAGATATTGCAGCGGTAATAGGGCTTGATATGCGGTTCCCAGATCCAGGTGACGCCGTCGCCGACGGATTGAGTTTCATACCAGGTCTCGGGCGTGGCGATCTGCATGTGAACGGCCTTCCTTACACGACGGCACGGCTGCGGCGCTTGAGAATATCGGCGGCGGGCAGGCCGGCGAAGACGACATCGATCTGCGCTGTCATCCGCCGCTTCATCTCCTCGATCGGCATGGCCTCCTGGGTGACGAAGACAACGAACAGGCAATTGCAGATTTCAAATAGAATATCGCCGGCAATGCGAGCGTCAATTTCCGCGCTGATATCGCCGCGCGCCTGCAAGCTCGCTACCAGCTCGCCAACCTGATCGGCCAATTTGCGATCGAGTTCGGCATAGCCGAGGCCGAAAGGTGAGGCGGGCTGGGTTATCGCCGTGGCGATGGCGTTGCGCCACAGCTCCTTGGTGAGATGGACCAGGGAGTGATCGACATAGGATTCCAGTAAGCCACGGATCGCCTTCATCGGATCCTTCGGCGCCCGGGCGATCAGCTTCTTGCCATTGGCGCGGACCTCTTCACCATCCAGCGCCACCAGCGCCAACAGCAGATCGCCCTTCGACTGAAAGTAGTTATAGACCGTGCCGGGAGCCACTTCGGCGCGCTCGGCAATCGCTTCGATGCTGGTCTCGGCGTAGCCGGTACGCTGGAACAGGGTCCCGGCCGCTTCCAGGATATCGCGGTGCCGTGTCGCCTTTTGTCTCTCGCGTAAACCGGCCATATTCCCCGCATCTCGCTATTTTTATCGGCAGAAAATGAATTGACTTAATTTTGTAGTTCATTCATTTTTCGTCAAGCAGGAAAATGCGTCGCCAAGAAGATCGAGTCAACGATCTGGCGATGTCGCGGCAGCGAGGAAGTGCCGGCCTGTTCCAAGTCAGATCCGCAGGGGGATATCCGCATGTCCACATCACATCTATTTCGCATTCTGAGGACGTCCGCGACCGTCGCCGGCGTGTTGCTCTCCGTTTCGCTCTCCGCGAGGGCCGCCGACACGCTGAACGTCTTGACCTGGTGCGATCACGAAGATCCGTCGCTGCTCGAACCCTTCGAGAAGGCTAACGGCGTGAAGATCAATTTCAAGGATATCGACAGCACGGCGGCTGCTTTGGCGGTGCTGGGGCAGTCGAAGCCCGGCGACTGGGATGTCCTGGTGGTGGATGAGACGGATACCGGCCGGCTGGCGAAAATGGGCCTGCTGCAGGAATTGAACGCGAAGGACTATCCGTTCGGCGACATCCCGGCGGAGATCGCCGATCCCAAGCTGACCTCGGTCGATGGCAAGCTCTACACCGTGCCGGAAAAGTTCGGCTACAACACGGTCGCCTTCAACAAGACGGCCGTCGATCCCAAGGTGATGACGGACATCAAAGCGATCTGGGATCCCAAATATAAGGGCAAGGTCGCGGTCTATGACTATTACGTGCCGGAAATCGAATATGTGGCGATTGCCTTGGGCAAGAAGCCGTCGGAATTGACCGAGGCCGATCTTCCGGCGATCAAGGAAAAGCTGATCGCGCTCAAGGCCAATGCCGCCATGGTCGGTGATGTCACCACCGTGCAGCAAGCCCTGGCGACCGGCGCAGTCGACATCCTGGTCGGCGGTGGCGAGTGGGTGACGGCCGGCATTGCCAAGGACAATCCCAATCTCGATTACGTCATCCCGACCCAGGGTGGCGTGCGCTGGCAACAGGGCCTCGGCGTCTTCGCCGGTTCGACCAAGAAGGATCTCGCCACCAAATTCGTGCAATACATCGTCAGCCCGGAAGCGCAGGGCAAGCTCGCCACCTCGGCCTGCTATTGGGGCATGCCGGCAAACGGCAAGGCCGTGCTGAATGATGAGCAGAAGACAATCCTGCGCTGGGCCGACCAGCCGGGCTATATCAAGACCTCGTATCCCTATCTGCAGATGACGCCGGACTTCGATAAGAAGCTGCAGGCGCTCTGGGCGGAAGTGTTGCAGGCAAAGTGAGGCCACCGGCGAACCGGCCTGCGCGGTCGGTTCGCCGCCTCCTCCCTAAAAGAGACAGGTCTCGTGTCCGCATCAGAGCTATCCCAGAACGAGAAGCTGGCAACCCGGCGTGCCACGCTGGCGGGTCTCGCCTTCTCGTTGCCGGCCGTCGCCTGGATCGGCCTGTTCTTTGCCGCGCCTCTGGTCATCATGAGCGTTTACAGCCTGATGCCTTTGGGGTCGGAGGGATCCCTCAGTCTCGACAATTACCGGCATTTCTTCGGCGAACCCGCCTATGTGCAGGCGATCTGGAATTCCGTGGTGACGACGGCGATCGTGGTCGTCGTCAGCCTGCTGTTGGCCTATCCCTTCGCTTATATCCTCGCCTATAAAGTACCGAAACGGTGGCAGCGTCTGGCGCTCGCCTGCGCCATCCTGCCGTTCTGGACCTCTTATGTCGTGCGCTCCTATGCCTGGCTGCTGGTGCTGGCGCCGACCGGCATCGTCAATTGGGTGCTGATGGGGCTGCATGTGACCGATCGCCCGATCACGCTGGCTTACAATCCCGGCGCGACCGATCTCGGCTTCGTGCATTTCTTCATCATGCTCAATGCCCTGACGATCTATGCCAACCTGGTGCAGATCAATCCGCGCTATGTGCTGGCGGCGCAGGATCTCGGCGCTTCGGCCTGGCGCAGCTTCATCGCCGTCACCCTGCCGCTCAGCATTCCCGGCATGACCGTCGGCGCCTTTCTGACGGTGGTGCTGTGCATCGGTGATTTCATCACACCGCAGATTCTGGGCGGCAATAAGGAATTGCTGCTGCCGCAGGTGATCATGATGCAGATCCAGCGCCAGCTTGACCTGCCGATGGCCTCGACCATGTCTCTGGTCCTGACCCTGATCGTCGCCGTGGTCTATCTCGTTCTGCAGCGCAAGATGCGCATGTCGAGGCTATAACCCATGCGCTGGACCCGACGCCTCGGCAACCTCGTCTCAGGCTTCTATCTGACGGCCTGCTATATCTTCATCCTGCTGCCGGTCGCCGTGTTGATCCTGTTCTCCTTTCAGGATGGCCGCCTGCCGGTGCCGCCCTTTCACGGGCCGACCTTGAACTGGTACGCGACGGCGATCGCCAATGACCGGTTGATGACCGGGCTCGGCAATTCACTGCTGGTGGGACTCTCGTCTTCCGCTTTGTCGGTGATCCTGGGCTTCCTCGCCGCCTATGGTGTTTCGCGCTATGAATTTGCGGGCAAGCGGCTGTTGCAGGGTGTCATCATCCTGCCCTTGGCCGTTTCCTATCTGCTGGTCGGCATGGGGCTGCTGGTGAGCCTTTCGTCCCTGGGGCTGGGACCCTCGCTGGCGATGGTGGTGATCGGCCATGTAGTCATCAACATGCCGCTGGCCTTTGCCATCTGTCTCGCGCAGCTGGGCGAGCATCAACGCAAGATCGAATGGGCGGCGCGCGACCTCGGCGCCTCGACCTTCCGGGTGCTGACGCTGGTGACCATGCCGATGATCGCACCGGCCCTGATCGCGGCCTTTTGCCTGTGCTTCACGCTCTCCTGGGATGAATTTATCATCGCCTTCCTGGTGACGCGTTTCGACGTCACGCTGCCGATCGTCATCTGGACCATGTTGCGCGGCGGTCTCAACCCGCAGACCAATGCCGTCGGTTCCTTCATCTTTCTCTGCTCCATCCTGCTGCTGCTCGTGGTGGAGTTGCTGCTGTTCAGAAAGCGTCGCGAATGACCAACCATCCGCATCTCGATATTGCCGCTGTCCGCAAGGTCTATGGCGAGGTCACGGCGCTTGACGATGTGTCGCTGGCTGTCGAGCAGGGCGCCTATGTCGTGCTGCTGGGGCCGTCGGGCAGCGGCAAGACCACCTTGCTGTCGGCGATCGGCGGCTTCATCATTCCGACCTCGGGACGCATCAGCATCGCCGGCCGCGACGTGACGACCCTGGCGCCGGCGCAGCGGCCGACCACGACCCTGTTCCAGGATTATGCGCTGTTCCCGCATATGTCGGTCGCCGGCAATGTTGGTTTCGGCTTGAAGATCCGCAGGGTCGGTGGCGCTGATTGCGACAAGCGGATCGCCGCGGCCCTGGAAATGGTCGGCCTTGCCGGCTATGGCAAGCGCGGCATCCATGAATTGTCCGGTGGTCAGCGCCAGCGCGTGGCGCTGGCGCGGGCTCTTGTGGTCGAGCCGGAAATCCTGCTGCTCGATGAGCCGCTGGGGGCGCTCGATCTCAATCTGCGTCGCCAGATGCAGGATGAATTGATGGACCTGCAACGCCGCACCGGCCGCAGCTTCGTCCATGTGACACATGACCAGGAAGAGGCAATGGCCTTGGCCTCGTTGATCGTTGTCATGAACAAGGGCCGCATCGAGGATATGGGGACGCCAAAGCGCATCTATGAGCGGCCGGCTACCCGCTTTACCGCCACTTTCATGGGCGAAAGCACGCAGATTGCCGGTCGGATCTCAGGCAGCCAGAACGGCATCTTCAATGTGACAACCGCGATCGGCCATCTGCATGCCGTCGGCGATGCCGGCGACGGGTCGGAAGTGACGCTGATCCTGCGCCCCGAAAACATTCTCGTCGGCGCTGCCGGCCACGTGGCGCTCGGCACCGCCCGCATCCGCGAAGCCGTGTTCCAGGGCGCACACTATCGGGTCCTCGCCAGCAGCGAGGCCGCAGGCCAGGAATTTGTCCTGCGTCTTCCGCCCGACGCCCGGGTTGAGCAAGGTATGGCGTTAAGCCTCAGTTGCCAGGCAAACCGGCTGGTTGCGGTCGCCAGATGAGCCAGTTTGCCAGCCGGTGGTGAGGCAATTTCGTCATCTCGCCGACAGCTTTGACTGCCGTGACGGCTTGATTCTGTACAGCTGTCAGATAGAGTGCCGGCCATCATGCTGACAGGAATGAACGAATTCGGAAGGCTCAAGCGGCTGGCCATGCGGCGGCCCTTGGAAGCCATGTGCAATCAGGCCAAGATCGATGCGGAATGGCGCGATCTCAATTATCACACCCGGCCGGATTTTGACCTTGCCCGGCGCGAGCACGATGCCTTCGCGGCGATCATCCGCAGCGTCGGGGCGGAGATTACCTATCTGCCGGATGACGCGGCACTGACCATGGACAGCCTCTATGTCCGCGATGCCGCGGCGGTATCACCCAAGGGTGTCATTCTCTGCAACATGGGCAAGGCGGCGCGGCGCGGCGAACCCGGCATCCACGGCAAGGCCTTCGAGGCCGCGGGGATTCCGGTGCTGGGTGCCGTCACCGGCCAGGGCAGCATTGAGGGCGGCGATCTCATCTGGCTCGACGACAAGACCGTCGCCATCGGCCGCACCTATCGCACCAATGACGAGGGCATCCGCCAGTTCAAGGACATGGTCGGCCCGGAGGTGCATGTGGAGGTGACCGCCCTGCCGCATTACAAGGGCCAGTCCGACGTCTTCCACCTGATGTCGATCATCAGCCCCTTGGACAAGGATCTGCAGCTTGTCTATTCGCCGCTGATGCCGATCCCGTTCCGGGAATGGCTGCTCGCCAAGGGCATGACTCTGGTCGAGGTGCCGGACAGTGAATTCGCCAGCATGGGCTGCAACGTCCTCGCCATCGCGCCACGCGAAGTGGTGATGGTGAAGGGCAATCCGGAAACCAGGAAGCGGATGGAAGCGGCCGGCTGCAAGGTGCATGTGATCGATGCCGACGCGATCTCGGTGCCGGGCGAGGGCGGCCCGACCTGCCTGACACGGCCGTTGATCCGGGGATAGTGCCGTAAAAAGCGGAGAGAGGGGCCGGTTTCGGCCCTTTTTTCTGTGCCGCTTGTCGACCGCAAGCAGCGGATAGTTCGCCGGCCGATCTTGCGCCATATCGGGAGCATCATTTCTCGTGATGGAGCTTGATCATGAACTTTCGTTTCAGCGGTTTGCCGCTCGAGCCCTTCAAGGCCGCCTTTGCCCTCAGCGATGCCGAATTGCTGGCACAGGGCATGCGCCGTTATGTCGCCGACAGCAAGCCCGGCTTTCCCTGCCGCGTCACCTTGGAAGATGCCGAGCCGGGTGAAGAGGTCATCTTGCTGTCCTATGCGCATCAGCCGGCCGATAGATCGCCGTACCGGGCGGAAGGACCGATTTTCGTCCGGCAGGCGGCCAAGGCGAGCTATCAAAACCAAGCCGAGATTCCGCCGGTCCTGCCGGGGCGCCTCTTGTCCCTCCGGGGCTATGACGCGGACGATCTCATGGTGGAAGCCGAGGTTGTCGAGGGCGGCGATCTGGAAGCCGAGCTCGGCAAGTTCTTCAGCAGCGACGCTGTCGCTTACATCCATATCCACTACGCGCGCCGGGGCTGCTTTGCCTGCCGGGTCGATCGCCGCTGACGGATGAAGTTCAGTTTGCCGGCCAAGGTCAATCACGCAGGCCGCCGCTGAAGGGCCGCGTCGTCGTAACGATGCGGCCCTGTACTTTTCATGTCATTCGTGTCCGGCCCGCCCGCTCTGGTGAGCGCGGTTTCCGATTTCTTTGGTGCCGAATCGACATGCCCCGGCCTCGAGCCGACGGCATCTGTCTCCCCTGTTCTGTCGCGTCGCAATCTTCGCAAAATCGGGCGAAAAACTAAGAGTTTGCGCGCATTCCCCCTTCTCTAATGCGGCGATCCGGCCTGTCCCGGATTCGACAGCGAAGTGCCGCTGACAAGGCAAAAGTTTATTTGGGGGAAATCCAGTTGAACAACAGGAAACAACTTGATAGCCTCAAATCGTCACGGCTTGCGGCCGCGATGATGACAGCATTGGGGATGTGATCACATGTGGCCAGCCTTTGTCCCATCAGGCCTGTTCAAATACGGGCTCGCCAAGAAATACCCGGCCGCGCGCCATTTTCCCGCCCCCAAGGATCTGAAACCGACCTATGACGTCGTCATTATCGGCGGCGGCGGCCACGGTCTCGCCTGCGCCTATTATCTGGCTCGCTATCATGGCATCACCAATGTCTGCGTCATCGAGAAGGGTTATCTCGCCGGCGGCAACACGGCGCGCAACACGGCGATCATTCGCTCGAATTACCTGACGCCGGAAGGCGTGGCTTTCTATGACCAGTCGGTGCGGCTCTATCAGGAACTGAGCCAGGAATTCGATTACAACATCCTCTATTCGGAACGCGGCCATTTCACCCTGGCGCATACCGATGCCGCCATGCGCACCAGCCGCTGGCGTGCCGAGGTCAACAAGCAGCTCGGCGTCAATTCCGAACTGATCTATCCGGAAGACATCGCCAAGCTGTGTCCGGCGCTCAATCTTTCCGACAAGGTGCGCTACCCCATCATGGGCGCACTCTATCATCCGCCGGGATCGATCGCGCGGCACGACGCCGTGGCCTGGGGCTATGCGCGCGGTGCGGCCGAGGCTGGCGTCGAAATTCACCAGCAGACGGCCGTCACCGGCATCATCATCGAGAAGGGCCGCGTCAAGGGCGTGCAGACGACGCGCGGCACGGTCTATGCCAATAAGGTGATGCAGGCGACGGCCGGGTCGTCCTCGCTGATCGCCAAGATGGCCGGCTTCCAATTGCCGATCCGCACCATTCCGCTGCAGGCCTGCGTCTCGGTGCCGGTCAAGCCGTTCCTCGACCAAATCATCGTTTCGGGCAGCCTGCACGTTTATGTCTCGCAGTCTTCGCGCGGCGAACTGGTGATGGGTGGCTCGACCGATCCCTATTCGCTGTATTCGACGCGTTCGACCTTGGATTTCAAGGAGGGGCTGCTGGGCCATATGCTGGAACTGCTGCCGATGCTGGGCGAGTTGAAGATCCTGCGGCAATGGGCCGGCATGGCCGACATGACACCCGATTTCAGCCCGGTCATGGGCAAGACCCCGGTCGAGAATTATTACATCGACAGCGGCTGGGGCACCTGGGGCTTCAAGGCGACGCCGGTCTGCGGCATGACCATGGCCCATACCATCGCCACCGGCGAGCCGCATGAGCTTATCAAGCCATTCAATCTCGACCGCTTCGTCACTTTCGCCCAGGTCGGCGAAAAGGGCGCCGCTTCGGTCGGCCATTGAGGGGAGGGACAGATGAAAGTCATGAATTGCCCGCTCAATGGGCCCCGCAATGTCAGCGAATTCGTCTGGGGCGGCGAGGTCAAGCCGATGGTCGATCCGGCGACGCTGAGCGACCTTGACTGGGGCGCCTATTGTTTCCTGGAGAACAACACGGCCGGGGTGGTACGCGAATGGTGGTGCCATGTGCCGACCTCCTATTGGTTCATCGCCGAACGCAACACCGTGACCGACGACATCATCCGCACCTATCCCGCCAGCGAGATTTTCGACAAGCGCGTTGACTACGCCGCCAATAAGAACGGGGACAAGAAATGACGGCGCCGACTCCCATCTCCGGACAAAACCGTCTGCCGGCGCCGCGCGGCCTGCTGATCGACCGCAGCCAGCCGGTTACCTTCAGCTTCGAAGGCCGCAGCTTCACCGGTTATGCCGGCGATACCATCGCCAGCGCTTTGGCGGCCAATGACGCCTGGATGATCTCGCGCTCGTTCAAGTATCACCGGCCGCGCGGCATCCTCACCATGATCGGCCAGGATGCCAATACGCTGGTGCAGGTTGGCGACGAGCCGAACTGCCTTGCCGACAAGCGCGAGATCGCTGCCGGCATGGAGGCCGAGGGGCAGAACTACTTCGGCACGTTGGATGCCGATCGTGGCCGCATGGTGGAACTGGTCAAGAAGTTCCTGCCGGTCGGTTTCTATTACAAGACCTTCCATGAGAAGCGGGCATCCTGGCGCTTCTGGGAGCCGATCGTGCGAACCCTGGCCGGTCTCGGCAAGATCGATCTCAAGGCTGATTTCCATCACAGCTACTACGACAAGAAGTATCTTTTCGCCGATGTGGCGGTGATCGGCGGCGGTCCTGCCGGGCTGGCGGCAGCTCTGCAGGCGGCGGAGACGGGCGCCGAGGTCATCCTTATCGAGGAAAATCCCATCCTCGGCGGCAGCCTCAATTACGCGCGCTTCGACGAAACCGGCGAACAGCCTTGCCAGGTCACCGGCGATCTCGTCGCCCGGGTGAAGCTGAAATCGAATATCACGGTGATGACCAAGGCGATCTGCTCCGGCTGGTTTGCCGACAACTGGCTGCCGGTCATCCAGGGCAATCGCCTGCACAAGCTGCGCGCCCGCTCGGTCGTCATCGCCACCGGCTCGATCGAGCAGCCGGCGGTGTTCCGCAACAATGATCTGCCGGGCATCATGATGGGCTCGGCGGCGCAGCGGCTGATCCACCTCTATGGGGTCAAGCCGGGCCAGCGTGCCGTCATCCTGACCGCCAATCGCGATGGGTATGGCCAGGCGCTGGATCTGCTTGAAGCGGGCGTTGAGGTTGCTGCGGTCATCGACCTGCGGGCCGAGCCGCCGCAGGATGCGATCAGCAAGGCCGTGCAACGGGCGGGCATTGCCGTGCACACCGGTCACGCGATCAGCGAGGCCAGCTATATCAATGCCAGGCGCCATGTCAGCGCCGTGACCATCGCCCCGATCGTCGGCGAGGGGGAACTGGGCCAGGCAGACACGGAGATTGCCTGCGATCTCGTGCTGATGTCGGTCGGCTATTCGCCGGCCGCCCATCTGCTGCATCACGCCGGAACCAAGTTCGGCTATGACGGCCAGGCGCATATGTTCAGGCCGGATGCCTTGCCCGCACATGTCTTCGCGGCCGGCTCGGTCAACAACGCTTTCGATCTTGAAGCGGTGATGGCCGATGGCCGCCATGCCGGCTGGGCGGCGGCAAAGGATGCCGGATTCGAACAGGGTGCCGAGCCGCAGCTGCCGGTCGATCGTGGCGCGGAGAATCAAACCCATCCCTGGCCGATCTTCCCCCATGCCAAGGGCATGGAATTCGTCGATTTCGACGAAGACCTCAAGATCGAGGACCTGATCAACGGCATTCATGACGGCTATGACAGCGTCGAACTGCTGAAACGCTATTCCACGGTCGGCATGGGCCCCAGCCAGGGCAAGCATTCGGCGGTGGCCGCTGTGCGCATCGTTTCGCGCGAGACCGGTACCGATCTCCGCAGCATGAGCGTCACCACGCAGCGCCCGCCTTATACGCCGGAAAAGTTCGGCCATCTCGCCGGCCGCATCTTCGATCCGGAGCGCCGCACCGCCATGCATCACCGCCATGTCGAGCTTGGCGCCCAGATGATGGCGGCGGGAATCTGGTGGCGCCCAGGCTATTATGGCGCCAAGGCCGATCGCGAGAAGGCGATCCGCGAGGAGGTGATGAATGTCCGCAACAATGTCGGCCTGATCGATGTCTCGACACTGGGCGGTCTCGACGTCCGCGGACCGGATGCGGCGGAATTCCTCAACCGCATGTATACCTTCACCTATTCGAAGCTGCAGGTCGGCCGCTCGCGCTATGTGCTGATGACCGACCAGGCCGGCGTCATCACCGATGACGGCGTTGCCTGCCGGTTTCATGACGAGCATTTCTACGTGACGGCGACGACCAGCGGCGTCGACGTGGTCTATCGCCAGATGCTGCAATGGAACGCGCAATGGCGGCTCGACGTCGATATCGCCAATGTCACGGCGGCCTATGCCGGTGTGAATATCGCCGGGCCGAAATCGCGCGAGGTCCTGGCGCGTGTCTGTCACGATATCGACCTCTCGCCGGAAGGTTTCCCCTATCTCGGCGTGCGCATGGGGACGGTGGCAGGCATCCCGGCACGCCTGATGCGTGTCGGCTTCGTCGGCGAGCTCGGCTATGAAATCCATGTGCCGGCGGGCTATGGCGAGGCCCTGTGGGATGTCCTGATGGCGGCCGGCGGCGTCAATAACATCCGCCCGTTCGGCGTCGAGGCGCAGCGGGTGCTGCGTCTGGAGAAAGGCCATATCATCGTCAGCCAGGATACCGACGGCCTGACCACGGTGCATGAGGCCGACATGCCCTGGGCGATTGCCAAGACCAAGCCTTTCTTTGTCGGCGGCCGCTCCACCGATATCCAATTGAAGAATGGCCTGACACGCAGGCTGGTGGGCTTCACCTTGGCCAATCCTGCAGATCCCTGCCCGGAGGAATGCCATCTCGTCCTGAAGGATGAGCAGATCGTCGGGCGCGTGACCTCCGCCGTTCATTCGCCGAGCCTCAACAAGGTGGTGGGGCTTGCTTATGTGCATCCGAGCGACGCCACGCCGGGCAGCAGCTTCGAGATCAAGATCGCCGGCGGGCGCCGGATCGAAGGGAAGGTGGTGCCGATCCCCTTCTTCGATCCCGAGAACAAGCGGCAGGAGATCTGAGATGAGCGCGCTTCCCAAAGTCATCCCGCATGGTTTCCAGCGCCGCAGCTTCATCTACCGCCAGACCGTTGCGGCCGGGGCGCAATTCGCGGAGATCAATGGCGGTGCTGTGGCCATCAACTATGGCGGCCCCGCAGAAGTGGAGGTCGATCGCGCCGGTCGCATGGGACTGGCGGATCTGTCCGTCCTGCCGCGCAGCGGCTTCAAAGGCGTCGGCACGGTCGATTGGCTCGCCAGCCAGGGCCTCGTCATCGGCGCCGAGAGCAATGTCGCCTACCGGCAGAGCGGCGGCGAATGGGCGGCCCGGCTGGCGCCCAATGAGATTTTCCTGGTCGATGGCCTCGCCGCCAGCGGCAGCCTCATTCAGCGGCTCAACCAGGCCTGGCAGTGGGGCGCCGAGACACCGCGCAAGGCGATCGGCTATCCGACACCGCGCCAGGACAGCCATGCCTGGTTCATGGTTACCGGTGCTTCGGCACCGGACATGTTCGCCAAGATTTGCGGCGTCGACTTGCGCCTGCATAAGTTTCCGGTCGGCAGGATCGCCCAGACCTCGCTGGCGAAGATGAACGGCATCATCGTTCGCGCCGATCTGGGGCGGGTGCCGGCCTATCACCTGCTCGCGGACATCGCGTCGGCGGATTACCTGTGGACGGCCCTGCTGGACGCCATGAAGGAGTTCCAGGGCGGGCCGGTAGGGCTGGCCGCGTTGCGCAGCCTGGAAGGTCAGACAACCTGAAGATCGTCGTCGCAGCGTCTCGCTGCCTGCGTCAGTTGGGAGGCTCGCCATGTTGAACCTGGATATGCCGCGTCACGAACGCCGCCGCGTCCTGGTAAAGGAAGATTTGCTGCGGGCGGTCGACAATCTTGCCGTGACGGCGAGCAGCCCCGATCATTTCCTGGCCACCCGAAGTGCCGATGCGCCGGCTTTCCACCTCGGCCTGCTGCTGGTCCCGGGTTTCGCCTTGATGTCCTTCGCTTCGGTGATCGAGCCGGCGCGCGGTGCCAACCGCATGTCCGGCAAGCCGCTTTATGACTGGACGCTGTATTCGGCCGAAGGTGGCGAGGTTCTCTCCAATAGCGGCATCGGCTTGCAGACGCAGCCGCTGTCGGACATTCGCCTTGAGAGCGTCGACATGCTGGTGGTCTGCGCGGCGACCCAGGGCGAACTCTATCGCGATCTCGAAACCGAGGCATTGTTGCGCCGCCTGCAGCGGCACGGCATCGCCATCGCTGCCGTCAGCACCGGCAGCTTCCTGCTGGCGCGGGCGGGACTGCTAAAAGAGCGCAGGTGCACCGTGCACTGGGATTACCTCGACTCTTTCCGCGAGGCCTTCCCCGATTATCGCCTCTGCGATGATCTCTTCGTCATCGATGACGGCATCGTCACCTGTGCCGGGGCGACAGCCGCCCTCGACCTGATGCTGCAGATGATCAAGGCGCATCAGGGGGCCGAGCTCGCCCGGTCGATCGCGCAGCAATTCCTGCATGGCGCGATCCGCGCTTCGGCGGATGATCAGCGCGATATGCGTCATCGCCTCGGCATCGCCAATGCGGTCGTGCTGCGTGCCGTCACGCTGATGGAATCGACTCTGGAAGAGCCGGTGCCACCGCATTCCCTGGCGGCGGCGGTGGGCGTCTCCCAGCGTCAATTGGAACGGCTCTGCAACCGCTATCTGGGCTGCACGCCGGCCCGCTATCACATGCGGCTGCGGCTGGAACGGGCGCGGCGCATGCTGCGCCAGACCAGCCTCTCCATCGCCGAGGTCGCGGTTGCCTGCGGCTTTGTCGCCCTGTCGCACTTCGCCAAGGCCTATCGGCATCAGTTCGGCTGCCGTCCGCGGGACGACCGCCAGACGCAATAACCTGCCCGATAGCTACCCGCCCCGATACCGTTTGCCGCCGGCGCGGGCGACTCCGGTCAATTTGCCCTGGCCGGGTGAACGGGCTATTTTATGACAAATGGGCGGGGAAGCTGGATCAGGCCGGCAGCGTCAGGCCCAATTCGGCCCGGGTCGAGGAGTAGGGAATTGGGACGTCCGACAACAACCAAGAAAACACCGAAGGCCGCCAATGACGAGGCCGTGACGCCCTCCAAGACAGCGATGGCGGAAAGCGCCAAGACCGGTCCGGAAATGACCTTCCAGGATCCGCACCGCTCGGGCGAGCGCGAGGGTGGCCTGGAAAAGTCGATCGGCCGCGAAGTGCGGGATTTTCGCCGCCAGTTGAACATGACGGTGGCGGAACTGGCGGCGGCAGCCAATTTGTCGGCCGGCATGCTGTCAAAGATCGAGAACGGTCAGACGTCGCCTTCCTTGGCAACCCTGCAGGAATTGTCGCGGGCGCTGCATGTGCCGGTGACCGCCTTGTTCCGCAAGTTCGAGGAGGAGCGCAATGCGACCTTCGTGCAGGCCGGGCAGGGGCTGACCATCGAGCGCCGCGGCACCCGGGCCGGTCATCAGTATCAGCTCCTTGGCCATTCCTTGAGCCGCAGCCTGGCGGTGGAACCCTATCTCATCACGCTCACCCAGGATTCCGACGTTTTCCCGGTTTTCCAGCATGACGGCATCGAGTTCATCTACATGCTGGAGGGCGAGGTGGGCTATCGCCATGGCGATAAGACCTATCTGCTGCGGCCGGGCGACAGCCTCTTTTTCGATGCCGACGCCCCGCACGGACCCGAGGAACTCCGCAAATTGCCCGCCAAATATATCTCCGTGATCACCTATCTCCGTAGCCAGAGCGACGGCGACTAAGGGCGAAATCGGGTCGGTGGGGAAAATCGACTTTCCTCACAGGAAAAATTATTTACTGCACTTGAATCCCTCCTGGGACTCGATTAGGCTTCAATCAGGCCGTTTCGGTTGGCTGAAGCAACCCACGTCGAGGAATCCATCATGTGCGGGATCGTCGGATTATTCCTGAAGAACCCCAGCCTGCGCAGCAAGCTGGGCGCCCATCTAGAAACCATGCTGATCGGCATGACGGAGCGCGGGCCGGACAGCGCCGGCATCGCCGTCTATCATCGGCCCGTCGCGAAGGGCCGCTCCAAGCTGACGCTGTTCAATGCCGACACCGCCTATCCGTGGCGCGAACTGTCGGGCGACCTCGGCGTCGCGCTGAATGTCGAGACCGACATCACCCAGAAAGGCAACCACGCCTTGCTGGTGGCCCAGACCGATGAAGAAAAGGTGCTGCACTGGTTGAAGGCGGAGCATCCCGATGTCCGCATCATGGGTTATGGCCAGTTGATGGAAGTCTACAAGGATATCGGGCTGCCGGCGGAAGTAGCGGCGCGTTACGACCTACGGCATATGGAAGGCAGCCACGCCATCGGCCATACCCGCATGGCGACGGAGAGCGCCGTCACCACCGAAGGTTCGCATCCCTTCACGCCGGCTGCCGATATGTGCCTGGTTCACAACGGCTCGCTCAGCAACCACAATGATCTGCGGCGCTGGCTGCGCAAGCACGGCCAGGAATTCGACACGGACAATGACTCCGAAGTAGCCGCGCGCTATTTCGCCTATCGCCTGTCGGAAGGCGCCTCGCTCAAGGAAGCGATGGAAGCCGGCCTCAAGGATCTCGACGGCTTCTTCACCTTCACCATGGGCACCAAGGACGGCTTTGCCGTGGTGCGCGACGGCATCGCCTGCAAGCCGGCGGTGATGGCGGAGAACGACGATTGGGTGGCGATGGCCTCTGAATTCCGCAGCCTCGCTTATCTTCCCAATGTCGAGAAGGCGAAGATCTGGGAACCCGCACCCTCCACCGTCTACACCTGGAGCCTGCAGTAATCACCATGAACGAAATCGATTTGACCAAGACACCGCTGCGCGAAGTCAATCAGCGGCTGCAATCGCTTCCTCCCGATACCAACGAGCGGGTCTGGAAGCTGACCCACCTGCATGGCGAGCATGCCTGCGCCGTCGGCCTGACGCAGCCGATCGAAGTCCATATCGACGGTCATATCGGCTATTACTGCGCCGGCATGAACCAGGAAGCCACCGTGATCATCCATGGCCAATGCGGCATCGGCGTGGGCGAAAACATGATGTCGGGCGAAGTGCGGGTGAAGGGCAATGCCAGTTCGGCCGCGGGTGCTACGGCGCAAGGCGGCCTGCTGGTGATCGAGGGCGATGCCGGCACGCGCTGCGGCATCTCCATGAAGGGCGTCGATATCGTCGTCAAGGGCTCGGTCGGGGCGATGAGCGCTTTCATGGCGCAGAGCGGCAATCTCGTCGTCTGTGGCGATGCCGGGGCGAGCCTCGGGGACTCGATCTATGAAGCGCGGCTCTATGTCCAGGGCAAGGTCGAAAGTCTCGGCTCCGACTGCGTCGAGAAGAAAATGACACCGCATCATCTCGCCAAGCTTGAGCGCCTGCTCAAGAGCGCCGGTATCGAGGCCGATCCGCTTAGTTTCAAGCGCTATGGCTCGGCCCGCCGTCTCTATAATTTCCATGTCGACAATGTCGACGCTTACTGACGAGAGATCTCCGATATGAGCGCTTCGAACACGCCTTTTTACACGCCGCCGCGCTTTTCGGCGACCTTCGACCAGCATGCCATCGCCGAGATTCATCGCGCCGCAGCGACCGGCATCTACGACATCCGCGGCGGCGGCACCAAGCGGCGGGTGCCGCATTTTGACGACCTGCTGTTCCTCGGGGCCTCGATCTCGCGCTATCCGCTGGAAGGGTATCGCGAAAAATGCGGCACTAACGTGGTTCTCGGCACGCGCTTCGCCAAGAAGCCGATCGAGTTGAAGATCCCCATCACCATCGCCGGCATGAGCTTCGGCGCCTTGTCCGGTCCGGCCAAGGAAGCCCTGGGCCGGGGTGCCAGCAAGATGGGCACCAGTACGACCACGGGCGATGGCGGCATGACGCCGGAAGAGCGCGGCCAGTCGAGCATCCTGGTCTATCAGTATCTGCCGTCGCGCTATGGCATGAATCCCAATGACCTGCGCAAGGCCGATGCCATCGAGGTGGTGGTCGGTCAGGGCGCCAAGCCGGGCGGCGGCGGCATGCTGCTCGGTCAGAAGATTTCCGATCGCGTCGCCAAGATGCGAAACCTGCCGAAGGGCATCGATCAGCGCAGTGCCTGTCGTCATCCCGACTGGACCGGCCCCGACGATCTTACCATCAAGATCCAGGAGCTGCGTGAGATCACCAATTGGGAAAAGCCGATCTATGTGAAGGTCGGCGCCACGCGCCCCTATTTCGATACAGCGCTGGCGGTGAAGGCCGGTGCCGATGTCGTGGTGCTGGACGGCATGCAGGGCGGCACGGCGGCAACGCAGGAAGTCTTCATCGAGCATGTCGGCTTGCCCATCCTGTCTGCGATCCGGCCGGCGGTGAAGGCGCTGCAGGATCTCGACATGCATCGCAAGGTGCAGCTGATCGTCTCCGGCGGTATTCGCAATGGCGCCGATGTGGCCAAGGCCCTGGCGCTGGGTGCCGATGCCACGGCGATCGGTACGGCAGCCCTGATTGCCCTCGGCGACAACGATCCGAAGTGGGAAGAGGAATATAGGAAGCTCGGAACCACTGCCGGCGCCTATGACGACTGGCATGAAGGCCGCGACCCGGCCGGCATCACCACGCAGGACCCGGAACTGGCGGCTCGGCTCGATCCGGTGAAGGCCGGCCGTCGGCTTGCCAACTATCTTGCGGTGATGACGATGGAAACGCAGATCATCGCCCGTGCCTGCGGCAAGAGCCATGTGCACAATCTTGAGCCCGAAGATCTGGTGGCCTTGACCGTGGAATCGGCCGCGATGGCCGGGGTTCCGCTGGCCGGCACCAATTGGATTCCCGGGCAGGGGGGCTACTGATCAGTCACTAAGGGAGGTTCACCGGCGGCGATCTTCGCCGCCGGTTTTTCAGTCATCAAAAATGGCCGAAGCGCCAAGGTTAGGGGAATTTTCATGAGCATCGATCTCAGCAAGGTCGCCAAAGAACGCAAGATCAAATACTTCCTCATCAGCTATGTCGATCTGTTCGGCCACCTGCGGGCAAAGCTGGTGCCGGCACAGGCGATCGGCGGCATGCAGCGTGAGGGTGCCGGCTTCGCCGGTTTTGCCACCTGGCTGGATATGACGCCGGCCCATCCCGATCTGTTTTCGAAACCGGATCCCGAAAGCCTCATTCAATTGCCGTGGAAGCCGGAAGTGGGCTGGCTCGCCGGCGATCTCTGGATGGATGGCAAGCCGGTTGATGACGCCCCGCGCAATCTGCTGAAACGCAAGGTCGCCGACGCCGCCAAGCTCGGCTATCGCATGAAAAGCGGCGTCGAATGCGAGTATTTCCTGATCACCCCGGACGGCAAGGCGGTCGCCGACGAGGCCGATACGGCAGAGAAGCCTTGCTATGACCAGCAGGCGCTGATGCGGCGCTATGATGTCATCACGGAAATCTGCGACAGTATGCTGGCGCTGGGCTGGAAGCCCTATCAGAACGACCATGAAGACGCCAATGGCCAGTTCGAAATGAACTGGGAGTATGACGATTGCCTGGTGACGGCGGACCGGCACGTCTTCTTCAAATACATGGTGAAGTCGATCGCCGAGAAGCATGGCATGCGCGCGACCTTCATGCCGAAGCCGTTCAGCAATCTGACCGGCAATGGCTGCCATGCCCATGTCTCCTTCTGGGACAAGGCCGGCAACAAGAACATGTTCAGCGATCCGAAGGGCGAGCTGGGCCTCTCGAAGCTTGGCTATGCGGTGCTCGGCGGCATCATGCACAGCGCCGATGAACTCTGTGCGATCCTCAATCCCTCGGTCAATTCCTATAAGCGCATCAATGCGCCGCGCACCACCTCGGGTGCCACCTGGGCGCCGAATACCATCACCTGGACCGGCAATAACCGCACCCATATGGTCCGCGTGCCCGATGCCGGGCGCTTCGAGGTCCGTCTCGCCGATGGCGCCACCAATCCCTACCTGCTGCAGGCCGGCCTGCTGAGCGCCGGGATCGACGGCATCGTCAATAAGCGCGATCCGGGCAAGCGGCTCGATATCAACATGTATACCGACGGCCACACGGTGAAAAACGGCAAGAAACTGCCGCTCAACCTGCTGGATGCCATCCGCCTGATGGAAAAGAGCAAGGTTATTCGTGAACAACTCGGTGACAGTTTTGTGGACAGCTATTGCAAGCTGAAATATGCCGACTGGAACGCCTATAGCCGCCATCTCACGGAATGGGAACGGCAGAACACCCTGGATTGCTAAGGTTGGCGCGGCTGATCGGCCAAGCGACCGATCAGCCGCAAAAACGACAATTTCCCGTCGCCGATAGGCGGAAATGCGGTCTGAAAAGTCCGTAATCTCTGTCCCTCGGCGACCCCCGGAAGTGCGGCCTTCAAAGCCTCGATTGCCAGGTTTGCCAAGTGTTTAAGCCTGATTTTACCAACCAGTGTGTGCGTGGGAGCTGCTGCGATGACGAAGAAGGTCGGGAGTGATATCGAGATTGCCCGCGAGGCAAAAATGAAGCCGATCCGCGAGGTTGCGGCGAAGCTCGGTATCCAGGAAGAGCATTTGCTGCCCTTTGGCCATACCAAGGCCAAGATATCTATGGATTATATCAAGTCGCTGAAGGGCCAGAAGGATGGCAAGCTCATCCTGGTCACGGCGATCAACCCGACTCCGGCCGGCGAAGGCAAGACCACGACCACGGTCGGCCTCGGCGACGGACTGAACCGCATTGGCAAGAAGGCGATCATCTGCCTGCGCGAGCCAAGCCTCGGGCCGTGCTTCGGCGTCAAGGGCGGTGCGGCCGGCGGCGGTTACGCCCAGGTGGTGCCGATGGAAGACATCAACCTGCATTTCACCGGCGACTTCCATGCCATCGGCACCGCGCATAACCTGCTTTCGGCGCTGATCGACAATCATATCTATTGGGGCAATGAGCTCGGCTTCGACAGCCGCCGCGTCTCCTGGCGCCGCGTCATGGACATGAACGACCGCGCCCTGCGCCAGATCACCAATTCGCTGGGCGGCGTCTCGAACGGCTTCCCGCGTGAAGACGGCTTCGACATCACCGTCGCGTCGGAAATCATGGCGATCTTCTGTCTGTCGACCGATCTCGCCGATCTGACCAAGCGCCTTGGCAACATCATCGTCGGCTATACCCGCGACAAGAAGGCGATCTATGCCCGCGACCTCAAGGCCGACGGCGCAATGACCGTTCTCCTTAAGGATGCGATCGCGCCGAACCTGGTGCAGACGCTGGAAAACAATCCCGCCTTCATCCATGGCGGCCCGTTCGCCAATATCGCCCATGGCTGCAACTCGGTGATCGCTACGACCACCGCGCTGAAGCTGGCCGATTACGTGGTGACCGAAGCCGGTTTCGGCGCCGATCTCGGCGCCGAGAAGTTCTTCGACATCAAGTGCCGCAAGGCGGGCCTGAAGCCGGCGGCTGCGGTCATCGTTGCCACCGTCCGCGCCCTCAAGATGCATGGCGGTGTCGCCAAGGAAGATCTCGGCAAGGAAAACGTCGAGGCGGTGAAGAAGGGCGGCGCCAATCTCGCCCGTCACATCGAGAACGTGAAGAAGTTCGGTGTGCAGGCCGTGGTCGCCATCAACCGCTTCATCGCCGACACCGATGCCGAACTGGCAGCCGTCAAGCAGCTCTGCGCTGATCTCGGCAGCCAGGCGATTGAGTGCAATCACTGGTCGTCGGGTTCGGCCGGCATCGAGGAACTGGCGCATGCGGTCGTCAAAATGACCGAGACGCCGAGCAACTTCAAGCCGCTCTATCCGGACGAGATGCCGCTGTTCGAGAAGGTCCGCACCATCGCCAAGTCGCTGTACGGCGCGGCGGACGTCAATGCCGAGAAGTCGGTGCGCGATCGCTTTGCGGAACTGGACAAGGCCGGCTTCGGTCACTATCCGGTCTGCATGGCGAAAACTCAATATAGCTTCTCGACCGATCCGAATGCCAAGGGTGCCCCCTCGGGCCATACCCTGCCGGTGCGTGAGATTCGTCTGTCGGCCGGTGCGGAATTCATCGTCGTCATCTGCGGCGAGATCATGACCATGCCGGGTCTGCCGCGGGTTCCCTCGGCGAACCATATCCGCCTCAACGAAAAGGGCGAAGTCGAAGGCCTGTTCTAAAGCCTTCCGCCCAGCCAAAAGAAAGGCCGGCTCGAAAGGGCCGGCCTTTTTGTTTCCGCAAGGAGCTGCTGCTTATGGTCGCGACAGCGGCCTATCCCTTTGACGAGAGATGGTATCCGGCTCTAGCTGCGCCGCTTGTAGATTTGCCAGTAGGTCGTGTCGCTGACGCGGACAAAGTCGCGATCGATGACGCTGCCATAAATGGCGATAAAATACCTGGTCCAGGGCTCGTCATAGGCCAGTTTCGACACCATCAGCACATCGACATCGCGCAGATAGCTGTCTGCGGGCGGATGTGCGGTCAGGCTGAAGGTGCGATTGATGTCGAGCCAGGCGAGAACGCCGCGTGGCGAGGGCGCCTGCAGCAGCCATGACAGCGCATTGTTGAACCGCGCTTCATAGATCCTGGCATGGTCCAGCTTCAAAGCCTGCAGATCGCCGACGCCCTCTTCCAGCGCCTGGAGATAGGCGCCCCATTGATCGGTCAGATCGGTGTCGTCGCGGAGATTCGTCCCGGCCGCGTTCAAATTGCCGGGGAGCCGCAGGTCCCTGACCAGATGCTGCTGATCCGGCAATGCTGCGAGCCAGGGTGTGGTCGGTCGCAGACGGAAGCTGAGGCTATGGAAAATCAGCGCCAAGCCGTCATTTGCCAGGGGCAGGCCGAGCCAAAGCAGGAAAGGTGCGGCAAGCAGGCAGGCTTTGATCTGCCGATAGCGTCTGCCGCTCTCCCCCTCGATCGGCAGGTTGGCCCGCATGGCGACCAGCCAGAGCAGGAGGAACAGCAAGGGTAGAGCTGCCGGCGTATCGCCATTGTCGTTGATCGCGTTGCCATAGGTCGCGAGCAAAATGGTGAGGGCCGCGGCGACATCTCGATAGCCGATACGGGCGGGGTGATATTGCCGGTATTTCTCGACCATCCAGATCGCAAACAGCGCGAGCAGCAGCGTCGTCGTCTGGGAGTAGACATAGATCTGCAATTTGGAATGCATCCGCGCCGGCAGATCGTTTGCATGGCCGACGGCAATCAGTTGCTGCAGATAGAGATGCAGGAGCGGAGCAGCGGAAAGATAGAGGAGGGCAATGGCAGCGATTGCGAAAAGCGCGGCGGCAAACAGGCAAAGGCGATTTCCCGGCCGGATGATGAGGCCGATTGTCAGGACGCCGGTCGCAACGATGCCATGTGGCAGTTTCAACGTCAGCAGGCCGATCAGGGCCAGACCGATCGCGAAACCGTCGATGAGTGCCTGCAGCCTGCGACTGTCCCGTCTGTTTTCGAACAGGCTGCCTAGGATGACGGTCGCCACCAAAGGCCAGCAGAGGCTGTTATAGATGGCCAGGAAATCGAAATCGAAGAACATGCCGTCGACGTCACGCGGCGTCAGCGGTATCATCGCGAGTGCGATCGCAACAAACACCGCCACCTTTCCCGGCAATCTGCGCCAGCTGATCCAGATCAGGCCCGGGCCGAACAGCAGCATGGCGACAAAGCCGTTGAGGCGATAGACAGCTGGGTCGCCGTTGGACAGATATTGAAGGGTGCCGACAAGGGCATAATAAAGCGGGCCAAGCGGGCTCAGGAAATCCCGGTAGGGAATCTGTCCCTGGGCAAGGCGCCAGCCCTGTTCGATCATGAAGAGATAATCGAGAAAATTCGTCGATAGATAGGTGCCGCCGGCACTTAGCGCGACAATCAGCGCTATCGCAAAAAGGAAGGCGAAATAGGCGAGTGCCCGACCGAAGCTGAGTTCGGCCCGCAGGAAGCGATCGGTTCTTTCGACCAATCGCAGCGCATATCCGTCCACGCTCGATGATCGAGGTCGGCTTTTCCTGCGGCGTCGTCCGGTGATCAGCATCGGCGTCGTTCTGTCATTGCCCCCAAGCCATTTGTCGGCGTCGCACCGGCATCGCCGCTTGGCGGCTGACAAATCGCTTCCGTGACCCTATCATGACGCCCCATCGAGGGCGAGAGGGGGATGTGGCATGTCGTTTCAGCTTTATCTGGCTTTCGTCGCCTCCTGCTTCATCGCCGCCATCATTCCCGGTCCGACCACGACGCTGATCGTCGCCAACAGCCTGCGCCATGGCATGCGGGCGGGGCTGTTGAACGCGGCCGGAACTCAATTGGGCTGCGCGACGATGCTGGCGCTGGTCCTGTTCGGTCTGGCAACCCTCATCGCCAATATGGGCCATTGGTTCGACTGGCTGCGCCTCGCCGGCGCCGCTTACCTGATCTATCTCGGCTGGAAGCTGGTTGGCGCCGCCGCTGCCGCCTCGGTCGACCAGCCGGTGCAGCAGCCGCGCGGCGGCTTTTTCGTCCAGGGCTGTCTGGTCTCGCTCAGCAATCCCAAACAGCTGCTGTTCTTCGGCGCTTTCCTGCCGCAATTCATCGATCCCCATGGCAATTATACGGCACAGATTGCTTTGCTTGGCGTGACCGCTCTCGCCTGCGGCGGCCTTTCCGACAGCAGCGTCGCGCTCCTGAGCGGCCGGGCTGCCCAAATGATGAACCCCGCCTGCAGCCGCTGGATCATGCGCTGCAGCGGCGGGGCCTTGATCGGCGGCGGCGTGTGGCTCGGCTTGAGCCGAGTACGCTGATATCGGAGTTACCGAGGCATCATGACGGCGGATAAGAATCCGTATCAGCTCAACTCGGTATATGTCGCCGGGTACCGGTCGCTCCGCCAGATCAGTTTTCCGGTGGATCGTCTGAGCGTATTCGTCGGAGCCAATGGTGTTGGTAAAACGAATCTCTATCGTGGCCTGCAGATCATCCAGGCCGCGGCTGCTGGTACCTTGGCCCGCGAATTTGCCATCGAAGGAGGTATGACATCCGTTATTACTGCCGGGGGGCAGCGTAAGGATCTGCAAGGACAGGTCAATCTGTCCGCGAGTTTCGGTCGTGATGGAGAGGCATCCTATAGTTACGAGATCAGCATCGGTTTTCCACCGAAGGAGGCTTTCGCTGCCTTTGCCTCCGAGCCCCTGGTGAAATCGGAAACACTCTCTCTTCACACCGCCCGCCGCAAAGTGGCGCTGCTTGAGCGCCGAGGGCCGTCTTTGTGGATGCGAAATGAAAATGGCGTGCGGGAGCAGGTCAACGATGATCTGATGTTTTCTGAAACGGCCCTCGCTACGGTTGAAGACCCGTCCCGTTTCGCAGATCTGTATTGGCTGCGCCGGACACTGCTTGATTGGCGCTTCTATCACGGCTTCCGCACGGATGCGGACTCACCGCTCCGGCGGCCATGTCTGGCGATCACGACGCCGACATTGGCGTCGGATGGGGCAAATCTTGCGGCCGTCTTTGCCACGCTCGTGCATATCCGTGGTGATAAGGCGGAATTGGACAGCGCCATCGAGGATGCCTTTCCTGGCGCCCAGCTGGTGGTGCCCCGGCCGGATCGGCATGCGACCTTTGGCATGATCTTCGCTGACCATCCGCACCGTGTCTTTGAGTTGGGAGAGCTGTCTGACGGCACCTTACGTTATCTCGCTCTGATGGGTGCTTTGCTCGCCTATCGCTTGCCTAAATTTGTCGCGTTGAACGAGCCGGAGACCAGCCTGCATCCGGCACTTCCCGATCCCTTGGCGCGGTTGATCGTCGACTCTGCGAAACATAGCCAGATCTGGCTCGTGACCCATTCGGAGCAACTGGCCGAAGCGATTGCGAGGGAGGGGCGAATGACTCCCAGAAGGGTCATTCGCAAGCACGGTGGCACCTGGATCGAGGGCCTGAAACTCAGCGGCGAGTTTGACGACGACGAAGCCGATATGTGAGAGTGGCGACAGGCCAATGAGGTAAGGGATGATGATGAACGACGCGCCGAGCAACTTCCCCCAGCCGATCGATTCTGCGATCACGCCGCGCTTTGGGGCCATTCCGACTTTCATGCGCCTGCCTTACGTAACCGAGCCGGCGCAGCTCGATATCGCGCTCATCGGCGTGCCCTGGGATGGCGGCACCACCAACCGGGCCGGGGCGCGCCACGGGCCGCGGGAAATCCGCAATATGTCGAGCCTGATGCGCAAGGTGCATCCGACCAGCAATATCGCGCCCTACAGCTTGGCGCGGGTTGCCGATCTCGGCGATTCGCCGGTCAATCCGATCGATCTGATGGATAGCCTGAAGCGCATCGAGAGCTTCTACGCCAAGGTGCATGCGGCGGGCTGCCTGCCGCTTTCCGCCGGTGGCGATCATCTGATCACGCTGCCGATCTTCCGTGGTATCGCCAAGAACAGGCCGGTCGGCATGATTCACGTGGATGCTCATTGCGACACCAACGACACCTATTTTGGTGGCAACAAATATACCCATGGGACGCCGTTCCGCCGTGCGGTGGAAGAGGGTCTGCTCGATCCCAAGCGGGTGGTGCAGATCGCCATTCGGGCGCCGAAATACGCCGCCGACGACAATGATTTTTCTTATCAGTCGGGGATGCGCGTCATTGAGATGCAGGAAGTCGACAAGATTGGCATCGACGCCGTGATCGCCGAGGCGCGCCGCGTGGTCGGTGACGGGCCGACCTATATCAGCTTCGATGTCGATGGCCTTGATCCGGTCTTTGCGCCGGGTACCGGTACCCCGGAGGCGGGCGGCCTCACCACGCGCGAGGCGATGACCTTGTTGCGGGGGCTGCGGGGTCTCGATCTGGTCGGCGGCGATGTGGTGGAGGTTTCGCCGCCCTTCGACCAATCCGGCAACACGGCCCTGGTGGGGGCGACCATGATGTTCGAGATTCTCTGCTTGATGGCCGAAAACGTCGCCAAGCGGCGCAACACTTAGAAAATCCGCTTCGCCTCTAACGCCGCCTCAGGCCCATTTCTCGTCGGCCGTGAAGATGATGGTCAGCCAATGCGGCCGGCCGCTTTCGCTGAGCTTGTCGGCGATTTCCTGGCGGATACGGTCCAGCATTTCCACGCCGTCGATCTTGAAATGGGGCGGCGTGATGATGCTGATTTCAATCAGGTCGGCGCGTCCCGTCTTGGCGACATATGAGCGGAACTTGGGAAAGCCGTAACGGTCGGCGATTTCTTGCACCACGTCACGGGTATGTTCATCGAGCTCGGCGGGGGCCAGCAGGAAGACCTCATGCATGGCACGCCAGATGATGCGAAACGGGATCGAACTCAACAGCAACGATAAACCGGTGAGGACCGCCGGATCGACATAAGGCGTCCAGGGTTCGATGCTGGTGCCGGCCGCAAAGGAAGCGATCAGGAAGCTGATCAGCAGGGCGGCGCTGAGCGAACCGCCCATGAACCAGCCCTGGCTGTCGATCCGCAGCAGTTCCGACTGCAGCCGGCGATTCTGCTGCCGCTGGTAGAGGCACATGGCGAAGCTGGCGAGGCTGATCACCAGGGCGTAGATCACGGCGATGTGGAAATCGACCTGATGGCCGCCTTTGCGCAGACTGTCTATTCCGTTGAGGAAGGCATAACCGCAACTCAGCGCCATGAGGCTGCCGTTGAAGCCGGCGACCAGCGGTTCCAGATGCCAATAGCCGAATTGGAAGTGGCGGCTGCCCTCGCGGGTCACCAGATGCGACACGATCAGCGCGACGATGGTCATGGTGGCGTCGATCAACGAAAAGAAGCCATCGAAGACGATGGATTGCGAGCCGACCCAAAGGCCGACAATGACGCCGATCAAGGCGACGCAGAAGGTCAGGATGACCGACAGGCGTAGCTGTCGTTGTTCACGCTGCGCGTCCTGGCAGGCGAGATCCATCAGGACCGCTCCGCTCTCTTCACATGCAGCAGGCCGGGATGCCCGCCATAGGTGATAGGGCGCGCGAAGATAAAACCGACTTTCGCCAGCACCCTCCGCGAGGCGAGATTGACGGGCCGTGCAATGCCGATGACCTGTGGCGCCAGAAGATCGTTAAGGGCGATCTCGACAGCCGCTGCGGCGAATTCGCTGGCGAGGCCTTGACCCCAATGATCGGGATGCAGGTGATAGCTGAGATTGAGGCCGGCAAAGCCGTCACGGTAGGTGAGCCCGCCAAAGCCGATGACATGACCGTTGCGCTCCAGCGCCCAGCGGCCGAAGCCGTGGCGCTGCCAATGGTCGAGATCCTTCACCAGGCGCTGACGGCATTCGCCCGCCGTCTCGGGGGAGGGGTCCGGTCGATGGGCGACCACCGCCGGGTGGGAAAAAATCGTCACGACGGCAGGTAAATCGCTTTCCCGCTGCGGTCGCCAGCGCAGCCGTTCGGTCAGCCGTGCGGCGAGGCGGGTGCCGTCGTACCGGATCGGCAGTGCGGGCGCTTGGGTGCGAGAAAAGGGTGTCCAGGACATGCCCAACTGTGACCGGCCGGGACCAGCCCGGCAAGGGGCCATCGGCGGTGGTAATCTGATGCTTGCCGGGTTGTATGAACCTGTATATACAAGTTAAATCTTTTGCCGGTCTATAGGATTGCCATGTCGTCCGCCAACCTTGCCTTCGCCCCGGATGCCTTCGATGCGGTTGCGCCGGATAGGGCCGAGATCTGCCGCGACGCGACGCCCTTGACCTATCGCGATATTGCGGCGATTGCGCGGAGCGAAGCACAGATTTCCATCGGCAAACAGGCCATGGTGCGGCTGGAAAACGGCCGGCGAATCGTCGAACGCGTCATTGCCAGCGGCGCCCGTGCCTATGGCATCAGCACGGGTCTCGGCGCTCTCAGCAACATCCGGCTGACCGGCGACCAACAGGTTCAGTTGTCGCGCAATACCTTGCTCAGCCACGCTTGTGGTGTCGGTGAGCCACTGCCCATTGCGGCTACGCGCGCTATCATGGCTTCGTTCCTGAATGATTTCTGCCACGGCCGATCGGGCGTCAGCCCGGCGGTGCCCTTGCAACTGGCGGCCTTGCTCAATCACGGGATCACGCCTTTGGTACCGCGTCAGGGTTCCGTCGGCTATATCGTCCATGGCGCCCATATCGGCCTCGCGCTGATCGGTGTCGGCGATGTGATGGTGTCGGGTCAGCGCAAATCCGCCGCCGCTGCCCTTGCGGCGGCCGGATTGCGACCGCTCGAACTGGGCGCCAAGGACGGGCTTTGCCTGGTCAACGGGACGCGCTGCCTGAGCGGTCTCGCCAGCTTGGCGCTAGCGGAGGCGGAACAGGTTGCGGATTGGGCGGATGTGACCGCGGCGCTCAGCTTCGAAGCGCTGAAAGGCCAGATCGCTGCTTTCGATCCCCTCGTGCTCAACCTGAAGCCGCATCCCGGCCTGCTGACGGTCGGCGCGCGCCTGCGGGCCTTGCTGCGCGACAGCGAGATCATCGCCCGATATGAAGGTGTGAGGACCCAGGATGCCCTCTCGTTGCGGTCGATTCCGCAGATTCACGGGGCGACCCGCGACCAGCTCGATCACCTGCGACGCCAGGTGGAAATCGAATTGGGATCGGCCACCGACAATCCCTTGGTGATTGGTGAACCCGATAATTATCGCGTCATCTCCAATGCCCATCCGCATGGCCAGAGCCTCGCCATGGCCATGGACCTGCTGGCAATCGCGGTGGCGGAACTGGGCTCCGTCGCCGAGCGTCGTCTGGACCGGCTAATCAATCCGGCGGTGAGTGACCTGCCGGCTTTCCTGGTCAAGGAAAGCGGGGTCAATTCCGGCATGATGATCACGCAGTACACGGCGGCCTCGCTGGCGGCCGAGAACAAGCTGCTGGCGCATCCGATGGTGACGGACAACTACATCACTTCGGCGCAGCAGGAGGATCATCTGGGGCTCGGCACGCCAGCGGCGCTGAAATGCCGACAGGTGATCGACAACACCCGCAAGATCCTGGCGATCGAGTTTCTATTGGCCGGCCAGGCGATGGAGTTCTATCCCGATATCGGCCGGGGGCGCGGCACGGATCGCGCCTACCGGCTGCTGCGGTCGGAAGTGCCGGCTTATGACCAGGATCGCTTTCTCGCACCGGACATCGCTTTGGTCGATCAGCGCCTGGCCGAGACAGGCTGGCTGGCCGATATCACGGCGGCGATCGCTTGAACCGGGATGCGGCTGCGGTTCGATATGGGACATATCGGCGGAAGGCGGCGGCGGTCAGGCTCCGCCCTTGAAGGTGAAGCGTCCGCTCAGGCGATAGCGGCTGCCGGGATAGATCAGCCGTGCCCAGCTGACCTTGCGATTGCCGCTCCAGGTCGTGCGTTGCAGCTGGATGCAGGGCTCGTAGGAATCGCATTTCAGGAGGCGCCGCTCCCAGGTGACAGGCAGCACCGCCTCGATGACATGCTCGGCCTCGGAGATCGGCGCGATCTCGGTCAGATAGACATAGGGCGTGATCTTGGTGAAATCCTGCTTCAGGTAATCCGGTGCCAGCTGCGGATCGATATAGCGGTCTTCCAATTGCACCGGAATGCCATTCTCGTAATGCACCAGCACCGAATGGAAAATCTCGGCGCCGAACGGCAGGTCGAGCGAGGCGATGATGTCGTTGCTGACCGTCAGCTTCTCCAGGGCCACGACCTTGGACTTGTGCTCATGGCCGCGTTCGGCGATCTCGTCGGCGATGTTGCGGATCTCGATCAGCGGCGATTGCATCTTGGCTTCGGCGACGAAGGTGCCGACGCCTTGGACCCGCACCAGCCGACCCTCGAGCGTCAGTTCCCGCAGGGCGCGATTGATGGTCATGCGGCTGACGCTGAGGTCGCGCACCAGTTCCGATTCCGACGGGATGCGGTGCTTGGCCGGCCATTCCCCGGCCTCGATCCGATCGAGGATCATTCGCTTGACCTGCGAATAGCGCGGCAGCAGCGACGTATCCAATATGCCTCCCGTATGCATCGGTCGCGCCGGCGGGGAAACCAGTCTCGCCCTGGCCGAATCGCGCCGGAGCGCCAAATTTCCATCATTCTTAAGCCAGACTATAGTATAGCCCGGCTCGCACACCAAGCCGCTATGGCCTGGCATGGCCGGTGCGGGCAAAGACCGCATGCCCAGAAAGGTTGCATGAGATGAAGCACTATATCGCCGAACACGCGCTGCTGCCCCAAGGCTGGGCAGAACAGGTCCGTATCTCGGTCGACGATACCGGAATGATCACGGCGGTAACCGGCGGAGCGGGCAGGGACAGTGAGGGTGCCGCAGCAGCGGCAGCCGGGAACAACCAGCGCCTGGCCGGGCCGGTGATTCCCGGCATGCCCAATCTTCATTCGCATGCCTTCCAACGCGCCATGGCCGGGCTGACGGAAGTCGCCGCCAATCCCGAAGACAGTTTCTGGACCTGGCGTGATCTGATGTATCGCCTGGTCGGCCGCCTCGATCCCGACCAGGTGGAAGCGATCGCGCGCTATCTCTATATCGACATGCTGAAGGCCGGCTACACCTCGGTGGCGGAATTCCATTATCTGCATCACGACCGCGATGGACGGCCCTATGCCAATCCGGCGGAAATGGCGGAGCGTATCCTGGCCGCTGCCGATACGTCCGGCATCGCCGTGACCCTGTTGCCGGTGATGTATGCCCATGGCGGCTTCGGCGGCAAGGAACCGGCCGTGGGGCAAAGGCGCTTCATCCACGGAACGGACGACTATCTTAAATTGCTGCAGCGTCTGGCTTCCCCATGTGTCCGGCAAACGCGGCGGCTCGGGGCCTGTTTTCATTCGCTGCGCGCGGTGACGCCGGATGAGATCAACGCCGTTCTCGCCGAGACCCGGGATGGACGACCGATCCATATCCATATCGCCGAGCAGCAGAAGGAAGTCGACGACTGCCTCGCCTGGTCGGGGCGGCGGCCGATCGAATGGCTCTATGATCATACCGAGGTGGACGACCGCTGGTGCCTTATCCACGCCACGCATGCCGATGACGGTGAAGTCGCCCGGATGGCAAAGAGCGGTGCCGTGGTCGGCATCTGCCCGACCACCGAGGCCAATCTCGGCGACGGCCTGTTTCCCGCCATCGCCTATGCGCAGCGGGGTGGACGTTTCGGCATCGGTTCGGACAGCCATGTCTCGCTGAGCGTGGTGGAGGAATTGCGCTGGCTGGAATACGGCCAACGCCTGAAGCACGAGCGCCGCAACCGGCTGTACGGGGCCAAGCGCAGCAATATCGGCGCCTATCTCTATGATGCCTGCGTTGCCGGCGGCGGCCAGGCGCTGGGCCAACCGGCGGGAGCGATCAAGGCGGGGCAACGCGCCGATCTCGTCGTGCTCAATGGCGCGCATCCCTTGATGGCGCATATGAAGGGCGACGACATCCTGTCGCGCTGGCTGTTCGGCGGCACGGATCACCTGGTGAAGGATGTCATGGTGGGCGGCGACTGGGTGGTGCAGGACGGGCGACATGCCGGCGAGATCGAGGCTGGCCGCCGCTTCGCCGAGGTCATCGGCGATGCCTTCGCCTGATCCGGCATCGCCGCTTCAGGAGAGAAATCAAGCGCCATGAGCGCGGTGTTTCCCGGCGCGGCCATGTCGTAATTGCATACGACCGCAGCGGGCTTGTTTGCGCATAATCGGCAGCACTAAGTTCCAATATCGTTGCAACGCGGATTATGACCGACATCGCCTCCCAACCAGACAATGCCAAGCTTGGTGCGCAGAAGCAGGTTTGGCTGGCCATTTCATCGCTGTGCGGCGGCGTTCTCATTTTCTCGCTGCAGGATGTCATCATCAAGCTGCTCAGCGGCGGCTATCCGGTGCATGAGGTGGTGGTCATCCGCGGCCTCTCGGCCTCGCCGATCCTGCTGTTCCTGGTGCATCGGCAGGCCGGATTGGGCGCCATCCTTTCCGGGCCGGTCAAGGCGCTGATCTGGCGCGGCCTGCTCCTGGTAATCTCCTATTCGGCCTATTATCTCGCTTTCCCGGTGATGAAACTGGCCGATATCGTCGCCTTGTATTTCACCGTGCCGATTTTCGTGACGGCACTTGCCGGACCTTTTCTCGGCGAGAAGATCGGCTGGCAGCGCTGGGTGGCGACACTGGTCGGCTTTTCCGGTGTCGTCGTCATGCTGCGGCCGGGCGGCAGCGTCTTCAATCTGGTCGCGCTGATGCCGGTCATCGCCGCCATGGCCTATGGCTCGGCACAGCTGATGGCACGGGGATTGGCGGCCCGGACACCCGCTATCGTGATGTCCTTCTATCAGAATCTCATCTTCCTGGTGGCGGCCGGCACGATGGCTCTGTTCTTCGGCGGCGGCGTCGCACATGAAGCCGGCGGCGTGACGGATTTTCTGTTGCGGGCCTGGGTCAGCCCGAGCCTGCGCGATCTCCTGCTCCTCGCCGCCTGCGGGCCGATCTCGGCGATCGGCATGACCTTGCTCAGCCAGGCCTACCGCATGGCCGAGGCCAATTTCGTGGCCTCCTTCGAATATAGCGGACTGATCTGGGCGACCCTCTGGGGTTTCTTCATCTTCGGCGAAATCCCCGACGGCACCATGATCATCGGGGCTGCCCTGATCATCGGCGCCGGGCTTTACATGTTGTATGGTGCACGCGAGCGCCGATAGACCCCTGGCTCAGCCGATGCGGGCAGAGTCCATGCGTTTCCCGCGTGAAGGGATCTCCTAGATCAATGATGCCCGGGCAGCGCATCCGTCGGCGGCAGCGGTAATTCAGGTTCGGGACCTGTCGCCTTCGCTTTCGGTCGATGATCGCTGGCAAGGAAGGTGTAGAGCACCGGCAGGACGAAGAGTGTGAACAGGGTGCCGACGGACATGCCGGCGATGATGACGACGGCGATGGAGAAGCGGCTGGCGGCGCCGGCACCGCTGGCGAACATCAGCGGAATGAGGCCGGCGACCATGGCGGCGGTGGTCATCAGAATGGGACGCAGGCGCAGGCCGGCGGCAACGCTGACCGCTTCCAGCTTGGTGTGGCCGTAATCGCGCTGCTGTTCCTTGGCCACTTCGCAAATCAGGATGCCGTGCTTGGTGATCAAGCCGACCAGCGTGATGAGGCCGACCTGGCTGTAGATATTCATGGTGGTGACGCCGAGTGCCAGGGGAACCATGGCGCCGCACATCGAGAGCGGCACGCTGACCATGATCACCAGCGGGTCGCGGAAGCTTTCGAATTGCGCCGCAAGCACCAGATAGATGATGGCGATGGCGAAGCCCAGCGTGGCATAGAGCGCGTAGCCTTCCTGGATATATTGACGCGACTGGCCGGCATAATCGTAACTGAACCCGTCCGGCAGCACTTCCTGGGCGGTCTTCTGCAGGAAATCGAGCACCGTGCCGACCGAGACGCCCGGCATCGGCACGCCCTGGAGCTGCGCCGAATTCTGCTGATTGAACTGGTTCAGGCTGACGGGCTGAATCTCCTCCCGTAAGGTGACGATGCTGGAAAGCGGGATCGATTTGCCGTCCAGCGTCTTCACGTAATAGCGCCGGGTCATGACGTCAGGGTCGAGGCGGTCGATCCGCGCCACCTGGGGGATGACCTCGTAGCTGCGGTTATAGAGGTTCATCAGGTTGACGTAATTGCCACCCGTCATTAGCGCCAGGGTCTGGGCGATCGATTCCATGCGAACGCCATAGGCGGCCGCCTTGTCCCGGTCGATCTCCACCACGGTCTGCGGTTTTTCGTATTTGAGATCGAGATCGGAATAGATGAACATGCCGCTTTCCGCCGCCTTCTGCTTGAAGCGCTGGGCGACCTCGTTCAAGGATTTGTAATCGGCCGTCGTGGTGATCTGGAACTGGATCGGCATGCCGTCATTGCCGGGCAGGGGCGGGATCGGGAAGACCGAGCCATTGAGACCAGGGACTTCACCGATCTTGGCCGTCATGTCCGGAATAATGGCGTTCTGGCCGCGCTTGCGTTCATCCCAAGGCTTCAGCACGGCAACACCGAAGCCCTGATTGACGCCCTGCATGCCGTTGATGGTGAAGAAGCCGTCGACTTCCTTGATCTGGTCAAAGAGCGATTTCAGCTCGCTGCCGAAACGGTCCATGTAATCGATATTGGCATTGCTCGGTCCCTGATAGGCAAGGAAGGCGGCACCCTGGTCTTCGTTGGGCGCCAGCTCTTTCGAGGTATCGCGAAACAGGAAGAACAACGAACCGAGCACGATGAACGTGAAAACCACGGTCGCGAGCCGGTCGTGCAGCGACGCGTTCAGCATCCGCAGATAGATACGTTGGCTGCGATCGAAGACGTTATCGATCAGCGCCGACAATCCGCGACGGTTGCTGTCATGCTTCAGGACCTTGGAGCACATCATCGGCGACAGCGTCAGGGCGATGATGCCGGAGATAATCACCGCGCCGGCGAGCGTGAGAGCGAATTCCTTGAACAATGCGCCCGTCAGCCCGCCCTGGAAGGCGATCGGCGAGTAGACTGCCGCCAGCGTGATGGTCATGGAAATGACAGGTGTGGCGATTTCCCGTGTGCCGATGATGGCGGCGTCGAAAGGCGTTCGGCCCTCCTCTATATGCCGATGCACATTTTCCACCACGACAATGGCGTCGTCGACGACCAGGCCGATAGCCAGCACCATGGCCAATAGGGTCAAGAGATTGATGGAGAAGCCGAGCGCCAGGAGGAACAGGCAGACGCCGACCATCGAGAGGGGAATGGTGACGAGGGGAATGATGACCGACCGCACCGATCCCATAAAGAAGAAGATCACCACCATGACGATGACCGAGGCTTCGATGATGGTGCGGACCACTTCATCGATGGCGGCGCGGATGAAGGTGGTCTGGTCATAGGCGATGGTCAGCTTCATGCTTTGCGGCAGCCCGGCCTCCAGCTTCGGCAGCATCTTGCGGACGTCGTTGATGACGGTCAGCGGATTGGCGGTCGGCGTCGTCTTGATGCCGACAAAGATGGCGCGATCGCCATTGACGTAGACCGAGCTGTCAGAGCTTTCCGGGCCAAGCGCCACGGTAGCGATATCGCGCAGGCGGACGAGGTTCATCCGGTCGTTCTTGACCACGAGATCGCGAAAACCCTCCTCATCGCGAAGGTCGGTGCGCGCCGAGGTCTCGACAACGTCGAAGACGCCCTTCGTGCTGCCGGCCGCCGCCTGGTAGTTGTTGGCCAGCAATGCGGCATTCACGTCATCTGCCGAGAGATTGAAGATCGCCATCTTGGTGGGGTCGAGCCAAATCCGCATGGCGAATTTCTGCGACCCCAGCAACTCGGGATTGGCGACGCCGGGAACCGTCGAGAGATTGGGCTGGATGACACGGCTGACATAATCGGTGATCTGGCCCGGGCTCATCACCGTGCTGGAGAAGGCGAGATACATCGCATCGAAAGTATCGCCCGTCGATTTCTCGATTACCGGATCGTTGATGCCGCGGGGCAGTAGGGAGCGGGTCTGGTTGACCTTGGCAGTGACGGCGGTCATGGCCGCGTCCGGATCTTCATTGAGCCGGACATAAACCGAAACCGTGCTGAGGCCGGAGGAGGATTGCGAGGTCAGGTAGTCGATACCATCGGCGGTGGCGACGGCCTTCTGGATCGGGTCGGTGATGAAGCCCTGCATCAGATCGGCATCGGCGCCCGGATAGGTCGTGGTGACGGTGATGACGGTATTGAAGAGTTCGGGGAACTGCCGGATCTGCAGGGTGAAAAGGGCCTTCATTCCCAGCAGGAGAATGAGGAGGCTGATGACCGATGCGAGGACGGGCCGCTTGATGAAAATATCGAACATTGCCCTGTACCTATTCCAGCGGCAGGGTCTGCGGCGGGGTCAGTGCCTGGTCCGGCGTCACACTCACCTGGGTGCCGATATCGAGCTTGAGCTGCCCCGACGTCACGATCTCGTCGCCGGCACCGACCCCCTTATTGATGATGATCCAGTTGCCACGCCGTGCGCCGGTATCGACCAGGGCCCGATTGACCGTCGCCACTTCGCCGCCTTTGTCATCCTTGGCGCGCTTGATCACGAAAACAGCATTGCCATAGAGGCTGTAGCTGATGGCGGTCTGCGGCACGATGATGACCCGCTGCAGGCTGGGCAGGATGACGTCAAGGCGGGCATACATGCCGGGGCGCAGGCTGCGATCGGCATTTTCGAAGCGGCCCTGGATTGGAATCATGCCGGTCTTGTCGTTGATCAGCGGTGCGATCGTCGTGATCTTTCCGGAAAAGACGCGGCCGGGATAGGTATCGACCGTCATCCTGATCTCCTGGCCGATGGTGAGATTCGGCAGGTCCTTTTGCGAGACGCCAAAATTCACCAGCATCGCACTGAGATCCTGGATATTGATGATCGGTGTTCCCGGATCGAGATATTGGCCGATATTGATCAGCCGGATACCCAAGACGCCGTCGAACGGGGCATTGATCGTCTTCTTGGCGATCGTCGCATTGAGGCGGCCCACCGCGGCGGCAGCGACCTTTGCATCCGATTCCGCCTTGTCGAGAGACGACACGGAGATCGTCTTGTTCGGCGCCAGGGCGCGCGCACGTCCGGCATCGTTCTGGGCGAGGTCAAGCTGGGCCTGGGCGCTGCGCAGGTCGGCCTGCTCGACATCGGAATCGAGGCGGACCAGCGGCTCTCCCTTGAGGACGTTCTGGCCGGATTCGAACAGGACCTGCTGCACCGTGCCGCCGACTTCGGAACTGATGTCGACACCGTGGAGCGCTTCAAGCACACCGATCGAGGAAACTGTGCGTTCCCAATTCTGTTCGGAAGCCTTGGTGGCGGTGACTGGGATGGTCGGCTTCGGCATGTTGGCGAAATATTGCGCAACCTTGCGATTTTTAAAGCTGATGAAGCCAAACACGCCGCCAAAGACGAGCGCGCAACCGATCAGCACGAAAATCAGCTTTTTCATCTCACCCCGCCTAGCCGCACCTGAGAAAGTAAAGCCGAATGACACTGTTCCAGCGGTTCGTCGGCTCAGGTGCGGCGGATCGCCATCGCGTCACGCGTCGCCTGCCCAGTCATGCATCATGCCGGGCTAATTTTATCGCGAAGATAGTGTAAAACTATCGACTGCGCCAGGGGCCCCCGCAGCGGGTAACTTCGGGCTGCAAGAATACCGGTATGAGAGCGTGGTGCGAGACCATCAGCTACCAGCACCTTCCCCGACAACCATAATGGGGTCCGTAATAGGAATGCGGCCCATAAAAACGCGGGCCGTAGTAATAGTGCGGCCAATAGGCATAGGGCGCGGCATAATAGGGCTGATAATAGACCGGCGCCGGCGCGACGGGGTAGGGGCCAACGGGGTAAGCGACACAACCGGCGATGCTGAAGCAGGCCAGAACGGCCAACAGCGCATGCCATCGAAAGGCGCCGCGCGTCCCATCGCTTTTCATCGCCTGGGGACGCAGCAGATCCGAAATACCGGCCGACAGCCCGGCGCGGCGTTTGGCAAGGATGATCCATGTATGGTTCACGGGATACCTCAATCCAGGTCCGGCGATGGCGCAGCTTCCTGCCATCGCTCCTGACAACATCATGTTGCCGCTCCGCGCTCAGCCTCATCCCGAACGAGGCGGTGCTATTCAGTGATACGTGCAAAGGCTTTATCTCCTGCTCGGTCCCGCAACACGAAATTGTGCTCTCTTTTTCACGCGCATGTGAGTGACGGGAATCGGCCGCCGGACGTATTTGCTTTATGAACCGGAGGTGTTCTTCCAGCTGCAGGTTGCGCGGAAGAAGGCCTGAAAAATCCGAATGGTCGGGTGATAGGATCGGTTCGCCAGGGCATGATGTCATTCAAGACTTTTTTTCTTATTCAGCGGCTTCCACAGGGAAAACCACTCACCTCGCGCTTGGCACGCCATATCGGCGGCGTCCTGCTGGCCGTGGCCATCGGCAGCCTCGGCATCGGGACGGCCAGGGCGGACGACGATCCACCCAGTCTGGTCGGGCGCCTGGCGGTAATCGACGGGACAGTATCCTTTCACACCAAGGACGAAACGACCTGGTCTGCGGCGACGCCCAACTACCCGATAACCACCGGCAACGCGCTCTGGGCCGATAACGGCTCCCATGCCGTCATTCAGCTCGGGGCCAATGACGTAAATCTTGGGCCGCAAACAGAGCTCGACGTCGATCGCCTGGACGAGCAGGTTTTCCAGGCCAGCCTGCCGCAAGGGACGGTCTATTTAAACCTGCGCGGTCTGAGCAATGGCGATCAGATCCAGATCGCCACGCCGCGCGGCACGGTGAACATCACGCAGCCCGGCCGCTACGAGGTCTTCAGCGGCGATCAGAGCCATCCCAGCACCGTGACGGTGCTGGAAGGGGCGGCGCAGGTCACCGGTGACAATAATCTCAACCTGCCGGTCGCGGCGGGGCAGACCGGCGTGCTGTCGGATAACGGGCAGGGTGGCGCGGTCACGGCCAATCTGGCGCCGGTGCAAGGAGACGATCAACTGGTCGCCTGGGCACGCAGCCGCGAACCGCAGGCAGCTCCGCCGCCGCAGGAAGCCGCGGCCATGACCGGCAGCCAGGATCTCGGCAACTATGGCACATGGTCCGCGTCACCGGATTACGGCAATGTCTGGTATCCTCAGGTCGCGGCCGACTGGGTGCCTTATCGTAGCGGCCATTGGGCCTGGGTTGCTCCCTGGGGCTGGACCTGGGTGGACGATGCGCCGTGGGGCTTTGCGCCCTTCCATTATGGCCGCTGGGTACGGATCGGCCCCCGCTGGGCTTGGGCGCCGCGCCCGGTCGTGGTCGTCGGCGCGCCGATTGTTCCGATCTATGCGCCTGCTCTGGTTACCTTTGTCGGGGATATTGCCGGCGTCGGCGTAGCGGTAAGCCTGGGCGGCCCCTCGGTCGGCTGGGTGCCTTTGGGCCCGCGCGAAGCCTACTACCCGCCTTATCGCGTGTCGGACCGCTATGCGCGCAGGGTCAACGTCACCTATGTGAAGAACGTCAATATCATCAATATCCACAATACCACGGTGATCAATCGGAACGTGACGGTCAATCGCTTCGTCAACCACGATGCCGTCACCGTCGTGTCCCGCGACGCGATGACCCGCTCGCAGCATATTGCCGGCGCGGTTCAGCACGTCGATCAGCGCGATCTCGACAAGATGCACGGCTATAACGGCAGCCGGGCACCCTTCGCGCCGACCGCGCAGACGGCGGGCCTGACGCCGAGCGAAGCAAAACATTATGGCTTCTCGCAGCAGCAGGTGCAGCATAAGCCGTCCGCCGGGCCCTCCATTCAGGATAACAGAGGCCGAAATTGGAACCGCAACATGCCGGCCGGCCAACCCAACGTCCCCCAGGCCAGCGCGCCTCAGGCGGGGCAGCATCAACAGGGCAGTCAGCCGAGCGCATTCGGCAAGCCGCAGCAGCAGAACGGAGCAGAGCAGAACAACAAGTGGACCAACCGTGGCTCTCGCCAACCGGGTGCCCCGGTCCGCCAGCAGCCGCAGGGCCAGATGATGAATGGGCAGGACCAGCATAACGGGCCGGCGGCCGTTTCCAGCCATGAGCAAAATCCGCGCAACGGGAATGCTCCCGGCCAGTATCCTTCGGGTCAGAACCCTCTAGGCGGCAGCAACCCGGCCGGGCAGCAGAATGTGGTGCATCAGCAAAATGAGAATGGTCAAAGCCGTCAGCAGAAATGGAATTGGACCAATAACAGGCAATCGCGCCAGCCTGGTGCACCGGTGCAATCGCAGCCGGATGTACTGCAGCAAGGCCGGCAGCCGACCGGCCAGGTGCCGGCCGCCAACAGCCCCACTGTGCATCGCCCGAATAGCCAGCAGAACCCGGTTGAAACGGGCCAATCCCGCGGCCAGGTATCGGGCGGGCAAATCCCTGGCAGTGGAGCGCGGGGCCAGCCCAAATGGCAGAACCAGCAGCATCAGCAGGGCGATGTGCAGGCGCGACAGCAGATGCAGCAATACCAGCAGCGGCAGCATAGCCAGCAGGAACAACAGCAGCAACGCTCGGCGCAGCAACAGCAAGTGCAGATGCAAAAGCAACAGCAACAGCGTCAGCAATCCATTCAGCAACAGCAACAACAGCAGCAACGCGAGATTCAGTCGCGTCAGCCCCAGCAGGGCGGCCAGCAGCAGGACCATGCCAGCCACAACGGCCATAACAACCAGCAGCCGCCGCAGGTCGTGCAACCGCAAAACTAGATTGGATAGGATCGGAAGCTTGCGTCGGCCGAAGAGTCTTCTTCGGCCGATTCTGTTTCCCGGATGGGAGGTGAAGGGATGAAGCGGTGGGCGCGCCTAGCTGGCCAGCATCACCGCTGCCGTCAACATGAAGCCGGATAACAGCAGACCGCCCCAGAATGTACCGGCTTGAAAAAGACGTGTGCGAATTCCCGAATCCAGCTGCGCGCGGATTTCCCCGCCGACATCGTCATGCCGCATGATACTGCGTACTCCCTGCTGCCGTGGTCCGCTTGTTTGGGACGGTGCAGCTAATACGGCGGAGACATTCTTTTCCTGCTCGCCGAGCTATTCTCCGGTTCTTGCGGAATGGAAGAGACCGGCAGGGATCTGGTCGGTCAGTTTCCTTGCCGCTTTACGGTATAGACATAGTCGTTGAGGCCGAACTCGACGGTATTATCATCGATGAAATGATAGTCGAGTTCGTTTTCGCAGCCGGTTTGCAGGGTCTTGATCGTAGATCCGTGAAAACCGAGTTCGGCCGCGGATTTGCTGGGGTCCTGCTCCGAGCCGTCGGCTTTCTGCGTCAAGGCGCCTTGGAACAGCATATCGGCGCCGCCATCGGTCAGCTCGTAAGTCGGGCCGCTACAGGCTATGGCGCGGGGACCGGCAATCGCACCTTTCGTGAAGGTGATGGTTTTGCCGAGCAGGGATTTCATTTCGCCGTCGCTGGATTTGACGGTGGGATCGGCCCATGGCGCCACGACTGCCTTATCGATCGTCCAACTGCCGAAGAAGAAATCGTCGCCGGCGCGTACCGGCGACGTACCGCCGAGCAAAAGAATAGCTGCCGTTGCCAAGCCGATACGCTTGAAATCAATCCGCATGGTGCTGCTCCCTTATATAGAGCTGCTGTGTAGCAGCCTTCGTCCGGTCATGCTGTACGTGCCGTCACAGCTGCGCTCGGGACATTCATGCGCGGGATGCCGGAGTGCGCGACAGGCGAGCCGTGACGATAATTTCGGGCGCGGCCAGGGTAAAGGCCGAACCATCCCAATTGCCATGGACAGCTAATATCTCAAATCCCGCCGCATGCAATTCAGCTTCGACCGCCTGGAGCGAGGGAAAAGCCAGTTCACTGGCATTGGCGAGGACCCGGTTCTGCCGCAGAAAATGATAGTTCGAGGTAAATCGCACGCGGTCGTGTTCAACTGCGGTCACATCGTGCCAGATCTCAATCGGTCCTAGGGCAGCATGGTCGATCCGCCGGCGGGAGCGGTCCGGCGTCCAGGATTGCCAAGCCGCGGCAGCGGGATTGCGCGTGTCAAAAACCAGCATGCCGTCCGGCTTGAGATGGCGTGCGGCGGCCGTGAGGAACGCCAACCTTTCTGCGCCGGCCAGAAAAACCTGGAAGACATGTCCGCTGGCAATGACCCGGTCGAAGCGCTGCGGCAGCGCCAGGTCTCTCGCATCGGCACACAGCCATCGCACGTCGCCTGGCGTTCCTCGCTTAGCAACGGCCAGCATCTTCTCCGCCGGATCCACGCCGGTAACAGCATGACCGCGCGCGGCCAGGGCCTTGGTCAGCAGTCCGGTTCCGCAACCGAGATCGAGGACGGCATGGGTTGCGGGAGCGCAGGCGGCGAGGAAAAAATCGCTGTCGGCCGCCAGCGGATTGAGATCGTCATAGATCTCGACAAGATCGATATCTTGGTATTGCCGATCGTTCATGCGAGTGCCGATTTGCAAAGCATTCTATCGCTGCGGCGCCGCATGGCCGATGCGATCGAACTCGGTCGGGTTGAGCGGCTGGTAATCTTCCGCCGCGATGCATTGGGTAACCCCAGAGCCATCCGCGGATAGCGGGCAAATCAGAAACTCGATCCATCGATAGGCGGTATTCAAGGTCTGCCAGTGAACGATGCCGAAGCCCGGCAGACCGGCGTCGACAACCTGCCGATAGCACCCGACCCAGTCCATCGCATCGCCGCTTTCAAAGGCCAACTGGTCGAGGTAGTGGCCGGTGAAATCGAAATGCGCTACCCGCGCGATTTCCGTGCCGACCAGCCGGTAGCGGACCCGGAAGGGATCGCGGCTGATATCGACCAACATGATGTGGGACAGCAGGGACTTGATCTCGGCCGGGTCGATGTCCGCACGCAAGGGCCATGGACGGCCAGCCCGTTTGCTCTGCCAATAGGCCAACAGCCTTTCCAGAACCCGGGTTCGGCATTTGAAGTTAGCGACTTCATCGGCAGCCAAGAGGCGGAAACTATCTTCTTCAGCCATCTGTCGAGAGTGATCGATTTTGGCATTCCGTGCAAGCAAGCGCTCCGATTCTGCCTTCTGCGATCGACGACAGCAGCAGAGTTGCGTGCCGCTAGGGGTGGAAGTCGATCATCGTGCGTACAAAGCTATGCAGGACCGGGCGGACGCGATCGGCGACCTCAGGCAAATAGTCGAAGGGGGCCGCTTCGCGCATATAGGTGCGCTGGGCAAGTTCCAGCTGGACGGCATGGATGCCTTGATCTGGCTGGCCATACTGGCGGGTTATGTAGCCGCCCTTGAAACGCCCATTCACGACATGCTGGTAACCGGGAGCATCGCAGACAGCGGCGAGGCGATCCGCCAGGAGGTTTGCGCAGGCGGCGCCGCCGTTGGTGCCGATATTGAAATCGGGGAGCAGGCCGTCGAAGAGGCGCGGAATTTCGCCCTTGATCGAATGTGCATCGAACAGGATTGCATAGCCGAATCTTGCCTTGATGCGTGCCAGCTCAGCCGCCAGCCGGTCATGATAGGGCTGCCAGATCTGCTGCAGACAGGCCCGCCGGCATGCGTCGTCAGGCGCTTTGCCCGGCTGAAAAAGCGGCGTCCCGTCAAACAGGATATCCGGATAGAGACCGGTGGTTGCCGTCTGATAGAGTGGCTTGTCATCCGACGGGCGGTTGAGATCGATGGCAAAGCGCGAATAGCGCGCCGACAGAATGCCGGCCCCGAGAGAGCCGGCAAAATCATAGAGGCGCGGCAAATGCCAGTCGGTATCGCGCAGGTCCAGGGCCTCGGGAATGAGTCCGGTCCTCACGGCCTCCGGCAATTGGGTTCCGACATGCGGCATGCTGATCAGCAAGGGACCGTCGCCCGGCGTGAAATCATAGGCTGGGGAAAGATTTTCGCTCATGATTTTGGTTCCAGATAGATCGCCGCGATGATGGTGTCCGACGCGGCAGAGAGCAGGCTGTCGCCTGGGCGGTCGAGATGCAAGGTATCGCCGGGCGCCAAGTCAAAATGGCTGCTGCCGTGATCCAGTGCCGCGGCGCCGGCAAAGACATGCAACAGCACGACGGCGGCCTCGCCAATCTCGCATTTTTCGCCGCCGGCCGGCTTCAGAATCGTCATCGAGGCGTGACCCCAGCGACGCGACACCATGAGGTTGAAGTCGCGCAGCGGGCCGTCGATCAGCTCGCAGTCTGTGTGCCAGCCGCCATCGAAAGGCAAGGGCGTGAAAAGCCGATCGATACGTTGGTGCATGGTGCCGTTGAACGTCAGGACCATACCTTTGCCTTCGATCAGCGTGATGATGCGGTCATAGCCGCTGAAATCGGAAAAAGGACCCGACTGACCGACCTCGGCGATGCTGAGGCGCCAGTCGAACCCGCCGGCCGTATTTGCTGCTGAAATCAACTGTATGGTCGAGCCCTGGCCGTTCTTCCACGGCATCGGCTGATAATCTTTGCTGGTGAGATGGCGTGCTTGCATGGTCGCTGCGGATCAATAGCTGCGGCGGGTCCAGAAGCCGTTCTTCATTACGGCGCGACAGGGGTTTCCGCCGATCCAATAGGCCAGCTCCGCCGGCTGGCTGATCTGCCAGACGCATAGATCGGCGACCTTGCCATGTTCCAGCGAGCCGTGGGTATCGTCGATGCCGAGTGCAGCCGCCGCATGGATGGTGGCACCGCGCAAGGCCTCTTCCGGCGTCAGGCGGAAGAAGGCACAGGCCATGCTCAGCATCAGCCGCAACGATAAGGTCGGCGAGGTGCCGGGATTGCTGTCGGTGGAGATCGCCATCTTGACGCCATGCCGGCGGAAAAGATCGATCGGCGGCACCTTGGTTTCGCGCAGGCAGTAGAAGGCGCCGGGAAGAAGAACGGCGACCGTGCCGGCCTTGGCCATGGCTTCGACACCGTCCTCGCCGACATGTTCCACGTGATCGGCCGACAACGCCTCATATTTGGCTGCGAGCACAGCGCCTTTCTGATCCGATAACTGCTCGGCATGGAGTTTCACCGGCAGCCGCAGTTTCTGTGCCGTCTGGAAAATCCGCTCGGTTTCGGCCGGCGTGAAGGCGATCTTCTCGCAAAAGGCATCTACGGCGTCGACCAGGCCTTCCTGGGCCAGGGTCGGAATGATCGTGTTGCAGACGAGATCGACATAGTCGCCTTGGCGGCCGACATATTCCGGTGGCAAGGCGTGGGCGGCGAGACAAGTCGTGACGACGTTGACCGGATATTCCGCCTCCAGCTGGCGCGCAGCCAGCAACATGCGGCGTTCTGACTCGAGATCGAGGCCATAGCCGGACTTGATCTCGATCGTCGTCACGCCATCCTCGAGCAGGCTCTCAAGCCGTTTCCCGGCGCTCGCGACCAGCTCTTCGAGACTGGCCTCGCGGGTCGCCTTGACGGTGGAGACGATGCCGCCACCGGCTTTGGCGATCTCCTCATAGCTGGCGCCATGCAGACGCATCTCGAATTCGTTCGCGCGCTGGCCGCCATAGACGAGATGGGTGTGGCAATCGATCAGCCCGGGCGTGACCCAGGCGCCGTTCAGCCCGACTTCATCGAGTGCCTCTTCGGCGCTGTCCGGCAGATCCTCCTCGCGTCCAATCCAGGCGATGCGGCCTTCCTGAATGCCGATCGCAGCGTTGTAGATCGCGCCATAGCCTTCGGTGCCGGCCATACTGGCGACATGGCAGTCGGTGATCAGGCAATCCCAGGCAGCTTCGGTCGTCTGTTTCTGGTTCGGCATCTCACGCTCCCGGCTTCCTTGATGATGGCGCAAGGTAGCGCCGTTCGTCGCCGTGAACCAGTCCCATCCGACCGAAGCTCGCCGCTTACTTCTGCAACATGGGCAGATTGAGGCCCTGCTCGCGGGCGCAGTCGATGGCGATCTCATACCCGGCATCGGCATGCCGCATGACGCCGGTGGCTGGATCATTGGTCAGGACGCGGCCGATGCGGCGTGCAGCGTCCTCGGTGCCGTCGCAGCAGATCACCATGCCGGAATGCTGTGAGAAGCCCATGCCGACGCCGCCGCCGTGATGCAGGCTGACCCAGGTGGCACCTGAGGCGCAGTTGAGCAAGGCGTTCAGCAATGGCCAATCGGAGACGGCATCCGACCCGTCGCGCATGGCTTCGGTTTCACGGTTGGGGCTGGCGACGGAGCCTGAATCCAGGTGATCGCGACCGATGACGACCGGCGCTTTCAGCTCACCCTTCGCCACCATCTCGTTAAAGGCGAGGCCGAGCTTCGCACGCTCGCCGAGGCCAACCCAGCAGATGCGCGCCGGCAGGCCCTGGAACTTGATACGCGCGCGCGCCATGTCGAGCCAGTTGTGAAGGTGCGGATTATCGGGGATCAGCTCCTTCACCTTGGCGTCGGTCTTGTAGATGTCCTCGGGATCGCCGCTCAGAGCCGCCCAGCGGAACGGGCCGATGCCGCGGCAGAAGAGGGGACGGATATAGGCCGGCACGAACCCCGGGAAGTCGAAGGCATTGCCGACGCCTTCTTCCTTCGCCATCTGGCGGATGTTGTTGCCATAGTCGAAGACCGGAACGCCCCGCTCGTGGAAGTCGAGCATGGCGCGGACCTGAATTGCCATCGACTGCTTCGCGGCCTTGACCACGGCATCGGGATCCTTCTGCCGCATCTCGGCCGCCTTGGCGAGGCTCCAGCCGGCCGGCAGATAGCCGTTCAGCGGATCATGTGCGCTGGTCTGGTCGGTTACCATGTCGGGACGAATGCCGCGCTTGACGAGTTCGGGGAACACCTCGGCGGCATTGCCAAGCAGGCCGACGGAAACGGCTTTACCGTCTTTCTTGGCCTTCTCAAGAATCGCCAAGGCTTCATCGAGAGTCGCGGCCTTGGTATCGAGATATTTCGTTTCCAGACGCCGTTCGATGCGCGACGGCTCGCATTCCACCGCCAGCATGGACGCACCGGCCATGGTGGCGGCGAGGGGCTGCGCGCCCCCCATGCCGCCGAGGCCGCCGGTCAAAATCCAGCGCCCGTTCAGATTGCCGCCGTAATGCTGGCGGCCGGCTTCGACGAAGGTTTCATAGGTGCCCTGTACGATGCCTTGGCTGCCGATATAGATCCAGGAACCGGCCGTCATCTGGCCATACATCATCAGGCCCTTGGCATCCAATTCGCGGAAATGCTCCCAGGTCGCCCAATGGGGCACGAGGTTGGAATTGGCCAGCAGGACGCGCGGCGCATCCTTATGGGTCTTGAAGACGCCGACCGGCTTGCCCGACTGGATCAGCAGCGTCTCGTCGTCGTTCAGCGTCTTCAGCGTCTCGACGATTCGGTCATAGCATTCCCAGTTGCGGGCGGCGCGGCCGATACCGCCATAGACCACCAGCTCATTGGGGTTCTCGGCATTGTCAGGATCGAGATTATTCATGAGCATGCGCAAGGGCGCTTCGGTCAGCCAGCTCTTGGCATTGAGTTCGGTGCCGCGCGGCGCGCGGATGACGCGGGCATTATAGCGGGTGCCGGTAGCGGAAGCGGTCGTCACGGCGCGATCTCCTCGTTAACTTGTATATACATGTATACACAATAAGTGGCTCAAGTTTCGCTGGCAAGGGCAAAATCGGGGCAGCGCGCCGTCATGCAACGCATTATTCCATATTGAATTTTCCGTATTGCGACGGTTCGATCTTCGCCGAAACATCAGGACTGCCTGCCGGCTATGATCGTCTAAATCGATGCCATGGAGATCGTCCGACAGGTAAGCCGCAAGATCGGGTTTCGGCCGGGCTCCATATCAATCCTTACCCATATTACCGCCAGGTTCGTAGGACGCAGCCGCTTTATTTCGATCCCGCCCTCGGGCCCCGGGCCGGTCCGGAAGAATGGATCGTCGAATATGCTTATCTGCCGCCTTCCGATGTCGCTTCCGGAGTTTGCAACATGATCGCCGTTATCTTCGAAGTCCGGCCTGCCGCCGGTGAAAAGAGCCACTACCTCGACCTCGCTGCCGCCTTGCGCGCCGATCTCGAGCATATCGACGGCTTTATCTCGGTCGAGCGGTTCCAAAGCCTGACCGACCCCGTCAAGCTGCTGTCGCTGTCCTTCTGGCGAGATGAGACGGCCGTTGCAGCCTGGCGCAATCATGCTGCTCACCGGGCGACCCAGGCCGAAGGGCGGGCCGGGGTCTTCAGCGATTATCGGCTGCGCATCGCCGCCGTGCTGCGCGACTATGGCCTGACGGAGCGGGAAGAAGCGCCGGCAGATAGCCGCACCGCCCATGGCTGAGCCGCCGGACATGGCTTGATTTCCAACCCGGAGGCGGAGAGCATGTCGTCGGCACCATGCACTCTCGTCCCAGGGAACGGCCTTGCAAGATCGTCTGCGCTTTCGGATCGACACTCTTGCCGACCCGATGAAACGTCTGGCCTGGGTGGATCTGCTGCGGGATATCTTCGGCGTGGATTTCGCCGCCTTCAGTAAGCTTGATATCTGGCCCGAGGGGTATCGCGGCTTCTCCTATCTGGACGGCGATGTCATCGCCGCCAATATCAGCTTCAATCCCTTGCCCTTGCGCATGGCCGGCCGCGACGTGGTGGCCGGACAGCTGCAAGGCGTGGCGACGCGGCCGGCCTATCGCCGCTGCGGCCTGTTCCATGATCTCATGGAAAAGGTATTGGCCTTCGCCGATACGCGCTGTGAATTTCTGCTGCTCTATACCGAAACGCCCGCCCTCTACCAGCCTTTCGGCTTTCGCCTCCTGCCGGAGCACAGTTTCGCCGGCCAATTGCAAGCCGGCTCGTTCGGTCCGGACGGCCGCAATGCCCGGACCTTGTCCATGCGGCTGCCGGAAGATATCGCGCTGGTGCGCCGCCTTTATCGGACCAGGTGTCCGGTTTCCGATGAATTCGGCTTGATCGATAATGAGGGCGTCTTCTTCAGCAATCTGTTGCGGTCCCCGTCATTCCGCCTGAGCTATTTGCCGCGCATCGAAGCCGTCGTCGTGTGGGACCAGGCAGGAGCGGGCGGGCGATCCCGGCTGCTCGATATCGTGGCGGCGGAAATGCCCCCGTCGGGGATTCTGGCGGCAGCTCTCGGCCTCCCGACGCCTGACGCGGAAATCGATGTCCTGTTTCCCCCTGACCGCTTAACGGGACAGTTTTCGGCCATGCCTTTGCGGCATGAGGATGGCGATCTCCTGATGGTACGAGGGCCCTTCGGACTGGAACAGAAGCCATTCATGTTGCCGCTGACCGCGCTTTCCTGAGCAGCGACGATGCCAGCATCTGCATGGCAAGCGGTCACGGCATGCGTTTTGGCCGCTGGTCGCGTCGGTGCTGCCGACCTAACGTCAGGAAGATTGGGCTCAGGGGGGCGTCGGTGGGGTTGGCCAAATATAAATATAATGGGGCGAAAAGTGAGACAGGCGGCTATCTGCGCGGCATCCTGTTCTGCTGCCTGGCGACGGTCTGCTGGAGCCTGAGCGGCGCCTTCGTCCGCTCGGTGCCGGCAGTCGACCCCTGGACCATCAATGCCTATCGCGGCCTGTCGACCGGTTTCTGTCTCTTGTTCTACATGCTTCTGCGCTATCGGCGCGCTGCGATCAGTCACATCCTGCCCCGGCAGCCCATGGCTTTCCTCGTCGCCGCGGGATTTTTTGCCGCCGGCTCGACGCTGTACATCCTGGCGCTCAGCATGGCGAGCGTCGCCAGCGTCTCGGTGCTGGGCGCCACCAGCCCGATTTTTGCCGCCTTGCTCGCCTGGCTGATGGTGGGCGAGCGCACGTCACCGCTGGTTCTTTGTGCGACCGTCATGGTGATGGTCGGTGTCTATCTGATCGCCAGTGCCGAAGAAGCGGTGATGCAGAGCGGCCTGCTGGGCACGATCGTGGGCGTTCTGGTCGGCTTCACTTTTGCAGGCCAGACCGTATCGTTACGCCGCTATCGCCATATGGAGATGACGCCGGCCATCATGTATGGCGGTTTCCTGGTGACGATTTCCGTGCTGCTGATCCGAGGCCTGCCGATCTTGTCGCTGCATGACTATGCGGTGATCACCGTCATGGGCCTGGTGCAGCTCGCCATTCCGCTGGTGCTCTATATCGAAGGGGCGAAATATGTTCCCTCGGTCCAGGCAATCCTGATTTCGCTCGGCGATGTCGTGCTTAATCCGCTTTGGGCCTGGCTGACCCATGGCGAGGCGGTGAGACCGGGCGTGTTCCTCGGCGGTGCGATCATTGTCATGGCGATCCTCCTGGCAACGGTCTGGCCGCAACTCCGCAAGCCGCGCGCTACAGCGCCAGCGGAAAGCCGAGCGATCTAGCCACTCCAGTTATCGGGTAAATCATGACAACGGCGATTTTCGGTCAAGTCAGCCGGCTGGGGCAGGGCGCCTATTGGCGCGGTCTGGTACTTGTCACCCTGGCGATGCTGTTTTCCAGCACCAGCGGCATTTTCGTCCGCTCGCTGCCGGAGCTCGACCCCTGGACCATCAACGCCTATCGCGGCGGCTTCATGGGGCTCTCGCTGCTGGTCTACCTGCTGGTCCTCTATCGCCGGTCGATGGGAGCCCTGATTGCCGAAGCGCAGCCGCTGGCCTTCATGATTTCCGCTGCTTGCTTTGGCGGCGCGACCAGCGCCTATGTCGTGGCCGTTTCACTGGCGAGTTCCGTCGCCTCGGTCTCGGCCTTGAGCGCCACCGCGCCGATTTTTGCCGCCCTGGTCGCCTGGATCTTTCTGCGCGAGCGGACGCCGACGATCGTATTGGCGGCGGCGGCCATGGCCTTTATCGGCATTCTGGTGATCACCTGTTCGGAGGATCGTGGGGCGGGCAACGGCATCCTGGTGACGCTGTTGGGATTGGCGGTGCCGTTCCTGATGGCGGCGCAGACGGTAGTGCTGAAACGTTTCGCCGCCACGGAGATGACGCCGGCGCTGGTTCTCGGCGGAATGTCGGTCTTTCTACTGGTCTGGCTGTTTCATGGCCTGGCGGTCCTTGGGCTCAAGGACCTGTTGCTGCTCGCCGTGATGGGCTTCGTCCAGCTCGGCCTTTCGCTCGTCTGTTTCGTGCGCGGCGCCCCGCATGTGCCGGCCGTGCAGAGCATGCTGATCGCCATGGGGGACGTCATCTTCAATCCGCTCTGGACCTGGCTGGTCTATGGCGAGCAGGTGCCGGCGACGGTGTTTTTCGGCGGCAGCCTTATCATGGCCGCGATTCTGATGGCGACGATCCTGCCGCGATTGCGGCGGCGATGATCAGCAGGACCGCTTCGTTTCAGCGCCAGAGCGGGCGCCGCATTTCGCGCTCCACCGCCTCCGGCGACAGGCCGATATCCCTTAAAAGCCGCTGATCCAGCAGGGCCAGCGATCGGCGCTGGCGCCGACGTTCGGCGGCCGTTTCGAGCAAGGCTCCAATGGCATCAAGCGCCGACATGATCAGGCGCAACCCCGCCGCGATCGATCTGCCGCTGAAGAAAAGTCTGCTGTTGCTCGTCATCGCCATCTCCTGTTCCAGAGTACGGATGATGGCGCCAGCCGTCGTCAACGTCGCTGGCGAACGTTTCGATATCGGTCGAAGCGTTTCGGCTTGAGCCGGCAACCGATGCTCTTAAAATGGCGGCATGAGCTACGGCACCAATATCGCTGAAATCGCCGCCCTGGTGGGCGACCCGGCGCGGGCCAATATGCTGATGGCGCTGATGGATGGCCGCGCGCTGACCGCAGGGGAGCTTGCCTATGTCGGCGGTATCGTCGCGTCGACGGCCAGCGGTCATCTGGCGAAACTACTCGATGCCAATCTGATCGGCGTCTTGCAGCAGGGACGGCATCGCTACTATCGCCTGGCTTCGCCCTTGGTCGGCAGCATGCTGGAAAGCCTGATGGCGGTGGCCGCGATCGAGGGGCCGAAGCGCTACCGGCCGTCGTCCTGCCGGGATGCCGCCCTGCGCGAAGCGCGCACCTGTTACAACCATCTCGCCGGCCGTTTGGGCGTTGCCATCGCCGATGCCATGCTATCGCGCGAGCAGCTCGATATGAGCGGCGAAGCCGGCCTTCTGACTGCGGCCGGACGCGCCCTGCTGCAGGACATGGGGGTCGTCCTGAGCGAAGCCAGCACGTCGCATCGTATTTTCTGCAAGCCGTGTCTCGACTGGAGCGAGCGTCGTCTGCATATCGGCGGCAGTCTCGGCGTGGCCATCGCCGATCGCTGTTTTGGCCTCGGCTGGATCGAGCGCCAGCGGGACAGCCGGGCTCTCCGCATCACAGCGAAAGGGCAGGCGGGTTTTCATCGGCATTTTGCCCTGGAAATGCGGCAGTAAGCCGGCCGGGACATTTTATTCCCGATTGACCCAGCCCCGTTCTTTGTGAGATTGCCGATAGCGCGGGGCGGCGGTCGAGCAAAAGGGGGCTGGCATGTCCGGTTTTTCAATTTCCCGTGCCGTCAGGGCGCGCGGTTTCACGCAATTATCGACAATATTCGGCCTGACTTTCTTGCTGGCGGCCTGTGTGGCCGGCAAAACGTCTTCGCCTGCAGCCGTGCCGGGCGCGGCGGAAGCTCAGCCGGCTGCCGGCTCTCCCAGCACGACCGGCATGACGGGCACGATTGGCGCGTCGGATACTGCCGTGGCAGGCGAATCCCCGGCGCCGGGGGCATCGGTGCCGACAACAGCCCAGGGCCTGCGGCTGGTGCTTCGTTCGACGGCTGAGATCAACGCCGCCAAGCAGTCATCGGCGGCGATTATCGCACAGCCCTTGGCGGCCGATCTTTGGCAGACCCTGACAATCGAGTCGGGCAGCGCCGAATCGGCCGGCGGCTCCCGCTTCGCGACGGCGGCCGACCTCGACCAATTGAAGCTGTCGCAGGCCGACGCCTTTACCCTGGGTCTGCAGAACGCCACCGCCAACCTGCCAAACCTGGCGGCCGTCACCCATGACCTGACGCCGCACCAGATCGGCGTCATTCAAAGCAAGAACGAAGAGACGAGTCGCCTGCTCTTGGCCAAGGACTGGGCGTCTTTGGCGCATGAACTGGACGGCCATCTGCTGGTCGCCGTCCCAGCCAGCGATACCGTGCTGTACTGCGAAGAAAACGGGACGCAGTCGGTGCGGACTTTTGCAGTGACGGCGCGGGATACGGCGGCCAAAGCGGGCCATGCGGTTTCACCGGCCTTGTTGCGCTGGACGCCGACCGGCTGGCAAAGCGTTCTGGTGCCCTGACTGCGACCGGGCCGCTTTGGGATAATTCACAAGTATTTAAGACACCTTCGTTAATTGTGTTGACATGGTAGCGAGAGCTTTAGTACATGACCGCCACCGCAACGCGGTTCGTTGCGCGGGTGTAGCTCAGTTGGTTAGAGCGCCGGCCTGTCACGCCGGAGGCCGCGGGTTCAAGTCCCGTCACTCGCGCCATTTCGCCTCTTCAGGCCTTCCATTTTATCCAAATATTTCAAATACAAGGCGCAACTTGCTGCGATTAATTCTCAGCTGCGAATCGGCTATTTTAGCCTTTCGCCGTCCGACACCCCGGCTTATAGTGGCCGCGCAGCGCAGCATGGCCGGTTGGGGTCTGCGGGCGCGTTTCTTTGCTGACTGGCGTGGGCGATCGGGGAAATTGGTCGCGCCGGCTCAGGCGTCCTGATGGGGTGTTTGTTGGGATGAATGACCTTCTTCGTGAGTACCTGCCGATCCTGATCTTCATCGTGATCGCGACAGGCCTTTCGCTCGTCATGGTGGTGGCGTCTTTGTTCATCGGCCGGCAAAAGCCGGACGCTGAAAAGCTGTCGCCTTATGAATGCGGTTTCGAAGCCTTCGATGACGCAAGGCGTCAGTTCGACGTGCGCTTCTATCTCGTCTCGATCCTCTTCATCATCTTCGACCTGGAAGTGGCCTTCCTCTTTCCCTGGGCAGTCTCGCTCGGGAAGATCGGCCTGTTCGGTTTCTGGTCGATGGTCATCTTCCTCGGCGTACTCACCGTGGGATTCATTTACGAATGGAAGAAGGGAGCCCTTGAATGGGAATGAGCGGCAACGTCTCCGTGACACCGACTTCCTTGCCGGCGAATGGCTTGCCGCCAGGACCGGCGCAGGATCGCATCCTGCGTGCCGTCAATGACGAGTTGACCGACAAGGGGTTCGTCGTTGCCCAGGTCGACAAGCTGGTCAACTGGGCGCGAACCGGTTCGCTCTGGCCGATGACCTTCGGTCTCGCCTGCTGTGCCGTGGAAATGATGCACGCCTATATGGCGCGCTACGATCTCGATCGCTTCGGTGTCGTCCCGCGCGGCAGTCCGCGCCAGTCCGACGTGATGATCGTCGCCGGCACGCTGACCAACAAAATGGCGCCGGCTTTGCGTAAGGTTTATGACCAGATGGCTGAGCCCCGCTGGGTCATCTCCATGGGATCCTGCGCCAATGGCGGCGGCTACTATCACTATTCCTACGCCGTTGTCCGCGGCTGCGATCGCATCGTGCCGGTCGATATCTATGTGCCGGGCTGCCCGCCCACGGCCGAAGCCCTGGTCTACGGCATCCTGCAGCTGCAAAAGAAAATCCGGCGGGTTGGTTCGATCGCGCGCTGATCGCGTGATGAGCCAGGCCGATCTTGGGAGCCCATCCGATGAGTGATGTTTACCGCGAGCTTGCAGACTATATCACTGCGTCGCTCGGCACCGCCGTGCACCACAGCGAAGTGCGCCTCGGCGAACTGATGCTGACGGTCGAGCCGGCGCAGATCGTTCAGGTTCTGACCTTCCTGCGTGACGACCAGAACTGTCAATTCAAGCTGCTGCTGGATATCTGCGGCGTCGATTTTCCTGATCGCGAGCTGCGTTTCGACGTGGTCTACAATCTGCTCAGCATCAAGCGCAACTACCGCATCCGCGTGAAGGCGCCGGTAGCGGAAGATGCGGCCGTTCCATCCGTTGTCGGCGTGTTCTCGACCTCAGGCTGGTTCGAGCGTGAAGCCTATGACATGTACGGCATCTTCTTCGACGGCAATCCGGACCTGCGCCGCATCCTTACCGATTACGGTTTCGAGGGGCACGCCTTCCGCAAAGACTTCCCGCTGACCGGCTACGTCGAAGTGCGCTACGACGAGGAGTTGAAGCGCGTCGTCTATGAGCCGGTGCGCCTGCCGCAGGAATTCCGCAATTTTGATTTCGTCAGTCCCTGGGAAGGCATGCTGCAGCCGCGCATCCTGCCCGGTGACGAAAAGGCTGGAAAGACCAACTGATGGCCGAAATGCAGATCAAACCGCTCACCATGAATTTCGGGCCGCAGCATCCGGCGGCCCATGGCGTGTTGCGCATGGTCATGGAGATGGACGGCGAAATCGTCCGGCGCATCGACCCGCATATCGGCTTGCTCCATCGCGGCACCGAGAAGCTGATCGAGAACAAGACCTATCTGCAGGCGATTCCTTATTTCGATCGTCTCGACTACGTCTCGCCGATGAATCAGGAACATGCTTTCGTCCTCGCGGTCGAAAAGCTGCTGGGCCTGGAAGTGCCCCTGCGGGGCCAGTATATCCGCGTGCTGTTCGACGAGATCGGCCGCATCCTCAATCACCTGCTGAACGTTCCGGCCTATGCCATGGACGTGGGCGCGGTCACGCCGTTCCTCTGGGCCTTCGAGGAACGCGAATTGCTGATGGAGTTTTATGAGCGCGTCAGCGGTGCGCGCCTGCACGCTGCCTACTATCGACCGGGCGGCGTCCATCAGGATCTGCCGGCCGGCATGCTCGACGATATCGGTGCCTGGGCGGAGAAGTTCCCCCGTGTGCTCGACGATCTGGAAGGTCTGTTGACCGATAACCGCATCTTCAAGCAGCGCCTGGTCGATGTCGGTCATGTCTCGGTGCAGGATGCGCTGGATTGGGGCTTCACCGGTCCGATGCTGCGCGCCGCGGGCGTGCCGTGGGATCTGCGCAAGTCGCAGCCTTATCTCGTCTACGACAAGATGGATTTTGACATTCCCATCGGCAAGAACGGCGACTGCTACGATCGCTATCTGGTCCGCATGGAGGAGATGCGCCAGTCGCTGAAGATCGTGAAACAGTGCGTTGCCCAGATGCCGGGCGGCCCGGCATCTTCGGTCGAGCGCAAGATCACGCCGCCGCCGCGCAGCGAGATGAAGCGCTCGATGGAAGCGCTGATCCATCACTTCAAGCTCTATACCGAAGGCTTCCACGTGCCGGCGGGCGAGACTTATACGGCAGTCGAAGCGCCGAAGGGCGAGTTCGGCGTTTATCTCATTTCCGACGGCAGCAACCGTCCGTATCGCTGCAAGATCCGCGCACCAGGGTTTGCGCATCTGCAGTCGATGGATTTCTGCAGCAAGGGCTACATGCTGGCAGATTCCGTCGCCATTCTGGGTTCCATGGATATCGTGTTCGGCGAGATCGATCGATGAGTGCGACTGAAACAAACGACGACTTCCAGCCGGCCAGCTTTGCCTTCACGGCTGATTATCGCGCGCGGGCGGACAAGATCATTGCCCGTTACCCGCAAGGTCGGCAGGCGAGCGCGGTCATTCCGTTGCTGGACTTGGCCCAGCGCCAGCATGGCGGCTGGCTGCCGCGTGCGGCGATGGATCATGTTGCGGACATCCTCGGCATGGCGCCGATCCGCGTCTATGAGGTCGCAACCTTCTACACCATGTTCAACCTGAAGCCGGTCGGTAAATACCTGCTGCAGGTCTGCCGCACGACGCCATGCTGGTTGCGTGGCGCGCAGAACATGACCGATACCTGCAAGAAGAAGCTCGGCATCGACCTTAAAGAAACCACCGAAGACGGCCTCTTCACCTTGGTTGAGGTGGAGTGCCTCGGGGCTTGTGTCAATGCCCCGGTGGTGCAGGTGAATGACGATTTCTATGAAGACCTCGATGAGGCCAAGCTCGATCGCCTGCTGGAAGACCTGAAGGCAGGCAAGAAGCCGAAGCATGGTCCGCAGACCGATCGGTTGAATTCGGCACCTGTCGGCGGCCCGACCACGCTGACCGAATTCGGCACGAAGCCGGTCTCAGGAGAGTGAGATCATGTTGAAAGACCAGGATCGCATCTTCCGCAATCTTTATGGCCAGGACGACTGGCGCCTTGCCGGCGCCAAGCGCCGCGGCATCTGGGACAATACCAAGGCCCTGATGGATCTCGGCCAGGACAATATCATCGAAGAGATCAAGAAGTCGGAGTTGCGCGGTCGCGGCGGCGCCGGTTTCCCCACCGGCATGAAATGGTCTTTCATGCCGAAGCAGTCGGATGGCCGCCCATCTTATCTCGTCGTCAATTCCGACGAATCCGAGCCCGGCACCTGCAAGGATCGCGAAATCTGCCGTTTCGATCCGCATATGCTGCTGGAAGGCTGCCTGATCGCCGGTTACGCCATGCGCGCCTCGGCCTGCTACATCTATATTCGCGGCGAGTTCTATAACGAGGCCTCGAATATCCAGGTGGCGATCGATGAGGCCTATGCAGCCGGCCTGATCGGCAAGAATGCCTGCGGTTCCGGCTATGATTATGATATCTACCTGCATCGCGGCGCCGGCGCCTATATCTGCGGCGAGGAATCGGCGCTGATCGAAAGCCTCGAGGGCAAGAAGGGCCAGCCGCGCCTGAAGCCGCCTTTCCCGGCGGCCTGCGGTCTCTATGGTTGCCCGACCACCGTCAACAACGTCGAATCGATCGCCGTGGCGCCGACCATTCTGCGTCGTGGCGCTGCCTGGTTCGCCGGTCTCGGCCGGCCGAAGAATACCGGCACCAAGCTCTTCTGCATTTCGGGCCACGTGAACAAGCCCTGCAATGTCGAAGAAGAGATGGGCATCCCCCTCAAGGAACTGATCGAGAAGCATGCCGGCGGCGTGCGCGGCGGCTGGGACAATCTGTTGGCGATCATTCCCGGCGGCTCTTCCGTCCCGATGCTGCCGAAATCGATCTGCGACGAAGTCCTGATGGATTTCGACAGCCTGCGTGCGGTCCAGTCCGGCCTCGGCACGGCGGCTGTCATCGTCATGGACAAGTCGACCGATGTGGTCGAGGCAATCGCGCGGCTTTCGCATTTCTACATGCATGAGAGCTGCGGCCAGTGCACGCCCTGCCGTGAGGGTACGGGCTGGATGTACCGCATCATGCAGCGCCTGGTAAAAGGCCAGGCGGAACTTGGCGAAATCGACTTGCTGCTGGAAGTCACCAAGCAGATCGAAGGTCACACGATCTGCGCGCTCGGTGACGCGGCGGCCTGGCCGATCCAGGGCCTGATGCGGCATTTCCGCCCCGAAGTGGAGCGGCGGATCAATGAGTATCGCGGCCTGAAGGCGGCGGAGTGACGACAACAGCTGCGATGATCGGGTGAGCACATAACATGCCCAAGCTGACGATTGACGGAACAGAGATCGAGGTGCCTGCCGGCATCACCGTCCTGCAGGCCTGCGAGATGGCCGGCAAGGAAATTCCCCGCTTCTGCTATCACGAGCGCTTGTCGGTTGCCGGCAATTGCCGCATGTGCCTGGTGGAGCAGGAGAAGGCGCCAAAGCCGATCGCCAGCTGCGCCATGCCGGTCGCCGATGGCATGGTCATCAAGACCGACAGCCCGGTGGTCAAGAAGGCGCGCCAGGGCGTCATGGAATTCCTGCTGATCAACCATCCGCTGGATTGCCCGATCTGCGATCAGGGCGGCGAATGCGATCTGCAGGACCAGGCCATGGCCTATGGCAAGCATTCCTCGCGCTTCCACGAGAACAAGCGTGCGGTGCCCGACAAGAATTTCGGCCCGCTGGTCAAGACCATCATGACCCGCTGTATCCAGTGCACGCGCTGCGTCCGCTTCGCGACCGAAGTAGCCGGTGTCGAGACCTTGGGTGCCACCGGCCGCGGCGAGCATCTGGAAATCGGCACCTATGTCGAAAAGGCGATCGCCTCGGAACTCAGCGGCAACCTGATCGATATCTGCCCGGTCGGGGCACTGACCTCCAAGCCCTATGCCTTCACGGCGCGTCCCTGGGAATTGCAGAAGACGGATTCGATCGATGTCCTCGATGCCGTCGGTACCAACATCCGCATCGATACGCGCGGCCGCGAAGTTCTGCGTATCCTGCCGCGTGTCAACGAGGCGGTAAACGAGGAATGGATGGCCGATAAGGGCCGCTATGCCTGCGATGGCCTGATCCGTCAGCGTCTCGACCGCCCCTATGTGCGCGTCAACGGCAAGCTGCAGCCGGCCAGCTGGCAGCAGGCGTTCGACACCATCGCCGCCAAGGTGAAAGGCCTCGACGGCAGCAAGATCGCGGCGATTGCCGGCGATCTCTGCGATGCCGAATCCATGCTGGCCCTGAAGGACCTCGTACAGACGCTGGGTTCCGCCAATCTCGATTGCCGCCAGGATGGTGCCGCCATCGATCCCGCCGCGCGAGTCAGCTATCTCTTCAATTCCGGTATTGCCGGCATCGACAAGGCGGATGCTATCCTGGTGATTGGCAGCAATCCCCGCTGGGAAGCGCCGATCATCAACGCCCGTATCCGCAAGCGCTATCTGAAGGGCGGGCTGCAGATGGCACTGATCGGCGAAAAGGCCGATCTCACCTATCCGTATCAGCATCTGGGTGAGGGCGCCGATGTGCTGCAGCAGATCGCTGCCGGCACGCATCCATTTGCCGAGGTCCTGAAGAATGCCAAGGCGCCGATGCTGATCCTCGGCGCCGGCGCGCTCACCCGGGTCGATGGCGCCGCCATTCTGGGGCTCGCCCGCAAGGCGGCGGAGACGCTCAATATCGTTCGCCCGGATTGGAACGGCTTCAACCTGCTGCACAACGCCGCGGCACGGGTCGGCGGCCTGGAACTCGGCTTCGTGCCGGGCAATGGCGGCCGTGACGTGCGCGGCATCATGGACGGTGCGCAGAACGGCGAGATCGACGTCGTCTATCTCTTGGGCGCCGACGAGATCGACATGAACCGTCTCGGCCAGGCCTTTGTGATCTATCAGGGGCATCACGGCGACAATGGTGCGCATCGCGCCGATGTCATCCTGCCGGGTGCCGCCTATACCGAAAAGGACGGCACCTATATGAACACCGAAGGCCGCGCCCAGCTCGGTCTGCGCGCCGCCTTCCCGCCGGGAGAAGCGCGAGAGGATTGGGCGATCCTGCGCGCTTTGTCGGCGGTGCTCGGCAAGCCGTTGCCGTATGACAATCTGGCGCAGCTGCGTCACCGCCTCTATCAGATCAATGCCCGCTTCCAGCGCCTCAACACCATCGAGGCCGGCAGCTGGCAGAAATTCGGCACCGATGCCCCGGTCGAGGCCAAGGGCTTCGGTCGCGCCATCAGCAACTATTACATGACAGACCCGATCAGCCGGTCTTCCGAGACGATGGCCCAATGTACCGAAGCCTTCGTCCAACCGGCAGCGGAGAAGACGGGCACCCATGGCTGAGCTTTTTACATCCTCCTTCCTTGGCCTCTATTGGGGTACCGCGATCTTCACGATCATCATGATCCTGCTGATCGTCGTGCCGCTGCTGCTGGCGGTTGCCTATCTCACCTATGCCGAGCGCAAGGTGATGGCGGCGATGCAGATGCGCATGGGGCCGAACGTGGTCGGCCCCTTCGGGCTGCTGCAGCCGATCGCCGACGGCTTGAAGCTGTTCTTCAAGGAAACCATCATCCCGACCGGCGCCAGCAAGGTGGCGTTCCTGGTCGCACCGATGCTGACCTTCTCGCTGAGCCTGATCGCCTGGGCGGTCATTCCCTTCAGCAACGGCGTGGTGCTGGCCAACATCAATGTCGGCATCTTGTACCTCTTCGCCATCTCATCGCTTGGCGTTTATGGGATCGTGCTGGCGGGCTGGGCATCGAACTCGAAATATCCATTCCTCGGCGCGTTGCGTTCCGCCGCGCAGATGGTCTCCTACGAAGTGTCGATCGGCTTCGTGCTGGTGACCGTGCTGCTCTGTGCCGGGTCGCTGAACATCTCCGATATCGTCAAGTCGCAGCAGGGCCATTGGTGGTACTGCTTTCCGCTGTTCCCGATGTTCATCGTGTTCTTCATCTCGGCCCTGGCGGAAACCAACCGTCCGCCATTCGATCTGCCGGAAGCGGAATCGGAACTCGTGGCTGGCTATTTCTCCGAATATTCCTCGATGACCTTCGCGCTCTTCTTCCTCGGCGAATACGCCAATATCTGGCTGATGAGCGCCATGACCAGCGTCCTCTTCCTGGGCGGCTGGCTGCCGATCTTCGGCTGGGAGCCGTTCGCGGAGGGCGGGGTGCTGCAGGGCATCTGGCACGGCCTGTGGTTCGCCGGAAAGATCGCCTTTGTCGGCTTCTGCTTCCTGTGGGTGCGAGCGACCTTCCCGCGCTATCGCTATGACCAGCTGATGCGCCTGGGCTGGAAGGTGTTCCTGCCGTTTTCGTTGTTCTTTGTGATTTTGACCGCCGGCGTGCTGCTCGCCACCGGTTGGTTGCCGGGCCAGTGACGCCGGCGAAGTGAGGGATTGACCATGGCAAGTGTTGCCCGTTCAGCCAAAAGCTTTCTGCTCGCCGAACTGGTGAGCGGGATGCTGCTCACCCTGCGCTATTTCTTCCGGCCCAAGGTGACGATCAACTATCCCTATCAGAAGGGACCGCTGAGCCCGCGCTTCCGCGGCGAACATGCCTTGCGGCGCTATCCCAATGGCGAAGAACGCTGCATCGCGTGCAAGTTGTGCGAAGCGGTCTGCCCGGCCTATGCCATCACCATCGAGGCCGAACCGCGCGACGACGGCAGCCGCCGCACCACGCGATACGACATCGACATGACGAAATGCATCTATTGCGGCTTCTGCCAGGAAGCCTGTCCGGTGGATGCGATCGTCGAAGGGCCGAATTTCGAATTCGCCACCGAGACCCATGAAGAGCTGCTCTACAACAAGGCCAAATTGCTGGCCAATGGCGATCGCTGGGAATCGGAAATTGCCGCCAATCTGCAAGCCGACGCGCCGTATCGCTGAGCGGGAGCGGGGAAATCAATGATCATCCAGACGATTGCCTTCTATGTCTTTGCGGTTGTCGCCATTCTATCGGCGGCCCTCGTCGTGACGAACCGCAACCCGGTCTATTCGGTGCTGTTCCTGGTCCTGACCTTCTTCAATGCCGCCGGCCTGTTCGTGCTGCTGGGCGCCGAATTCCTGGCGATGATGCTGGTCGTGGTCTATGTCGGCGCGGTCGCCGTACTGTTCCTCTTTGTCGTCATGATGCTCGACATCAATTTCGTCGAGTTGCGCCAGGGGTTCGTGCGCTACATGCCGATCGGCCTAGTGGTGGGGCTTATTCTCGCCGCCGAGCTGATCTTCGTGCTGGGCAGCGGCGCGGTCGAGCCGGTGTTGGGGCGGGCGATCGCCATGCCGATCCCGGCGGTCGAGCAGATGGGCAATACCCAGGCCTTGGGCACCATCCTCTATACCCATTACTTCTACCTGTTCCAGGCGGCCGGCCTCATCCTGCTGGTCGCCATGATCGGTGCCATCGTGTTGACGCACCGCGAGCGGGAAGGGGTCAAGCGGCAGAAGATCGCCAGCCAGGTCGCGCGCGGCCGCGATTCCGTGGTGACCGTTAAAGTGCAATCCGGCAGCGGCGTCTGAGCGGTCGAGGGGGATAAGACATGGAAATCGGTCTCGGACATTATCTGACGGTCGCGGCGATCCTGTTCACGCTCGGCGTGTTCGGCATTTTCCTCAACCGCAAGAACGTCATCATCATCCTGATGTCGATCGAGCTGCTGCTGCTCGCCGTGAACATCAACCTGGTGGCGTTCTCGCATTTCCTCGGCGATATGGTCGGACAGGTCTTCACCATGCTGATCCTGACCGTGGCCGCGGCAGAGGCCGCCATCGGCCTCGCCATTCTGGTGGTTTACTTCCGCAACCGCGGCTCGATCGCGGTTGAGGACATCAATGTGATGAAGGGTTGAACGAGATGGAAGTCGCGATTGTCGCCCTGCCTCTCCTTGGCGCGCTGATTGCCGGTTTCGGCAATCGCCGGATCGGCGATCTGGCGGCGCAGTGGATCACCTCCGGCCTGATGCTGATCACCTGCGTCATCGCCTGGATCGTTTTCTGCGACGTCACCTTCGCCAATCATCCGCGCACGGTGCAGCTCTTCACCTGGTTTGCGACCGGCAACTTCAAGGCCAACTGGGCCCTGCGCATCGACCAGCTGACGGCGGTCATGCTGATCGTCGTGACCACGGTTTCGGCCATGGTGCATGTCTATTCGATCGGCTACATGCACCACGACAAGTCGGTGCCGCGCTTCATGGCCTATCTCAGCCTGTTCACCTTCTGCATGCTGATGCTGGTGACGGCCGATAACTTCATGCAGATGTTCTTCGGCTGGGAAGGGGTGGGCCTCAGCTCCTACCTGCTGATCGGCTTCTGGTTCGACCGGCCCAGCGCTAATGCCGCCGCCATCAAGGCCTTCGTCGTCAATCGTGTCGGCGATTTCGGCTTTGCGCTCGGCATCATGGGCGTCTTCATGATCTTCGGTTCGGTCGACTTCAACACCGTCTTCGCGGCGACGCCGGGCCAGGTCGGCCACAGCTTCCATTTCCTCAGCTGGAACGTCGATATCCTGACGACGCTCTGCCTGCTGCTTTTCGTCGGCGCGATGGGCAAGTCGGCACAGCTCGGCCTGCATACCTGGCTGCCGGATGCCATGGAAGGCCCGACCCCGGTTTCGGCGCTCATTCATGCCGCCACCATGGTGACCGCGGGTGTCTTCATGGTCTGCCGCCTGTCGCCGATGTTCGAATATGCCCCGGCAGCGCGCGACGTCGTCGCCGTGGTCGGTGCCAGCACCGCCTTCTTCGCCGCGACCATCGGGCTGACGCAATTCGACATCAAGCGCGTCATCGCCTATTCGACCTGCTCGCAGCTCGGCTACATGTTCTTCGCGGCCGGTGTTGGCGCCTACGGCGCGGCGATGTTCCATCTTTTCACCCATGCCTTCTTCAAGGCGCTGCTGTTCCTGGGGTCCGGCTCGGTCATCCACGCCATGTCGGGTGAGCAGGACATGCGCAAGATGGGCGGCATCTACAAGCTCATTCCCACCACCTATGTGCTGATGTGGATCGGCAACCTGGCCCTGGCCGGAATCCCGATCTTCGCCGGCTTCTATTCCAAGGATTCGATCCTGGAATCGGCTTTCGCTTCGGGCAGTGTCGTCGGTCACTACGCTTTCTGGCTGGGTATCGCCGCCGCCTTCATGACGGCCTTCTATTCCTGGCGCCTGCTGTTCATGACCTTCCATGGCAAGCCGCGCTGCGATCACGAGACCTTGCATCACGTGCATGAAAGCCCCTGGGACATGCTGGTGCCGCTGTTCGTGCTGGCTGCCGGCGCGATCTTCTCGGGCATTCTCTTCGTTCACTACTTCGTCGGCGGTCACGCCCACGAATTCTTCGGCTCCGCGATCTTCTACGGTCCGGAGAACGATATCCTGGAGAAGGCCGAGCAGGTCGATGAATGGGTCAAGCTGCTGCCGCTGGTTATGGGTATCGCCGGCATTGCGCTTGCGTATGTCGCTTATATCCGGAAGCCGGGCGTGGCCGGATCGATCGCCAGGGCCTTCGGCGGCATCTACACCTTCGTCTTCCGCAAATGGATGTTCGATGAGCTTTATGACCTCGTCTTCGTCCGGAGCGCCAAGGCGCTCGGCTTCGGCCTGTGGAAGGGTGGCGACGGCGCCGTCATCGATGGCTGCGGTCCGGATGGCATCGCCTCGGCGACGCTGGCGATCGCCAAGCGCGCCAGCAAGCTGCAGACCGGATATGTGTACCACTATGCCTTTGCCATGTTGATCGGTGTCGTTGTGCTGGTCAGCTGGTACTTGATCGGCACGAAATTGTGAGTTCGGTGATGACGAGCACTTCCACCATTCCCTGGTTATCGCTGATCACGTTCCTGCCGCTGGCCGGGGCGTTGCTGATCATCCTGCTGGCGCGCGGCCAGACCTCGGCCCGCACGTCGCGCTGGATCGCCCTCTGGACCTCGCTACTGACGTTCCTGGTCTCGCTCAAGCTCTGGTTCGGTTTCGACAGTAGTTCGGCCAATTTCCAGTTTGAGGAACTGCGCGACTGGATCCCCGCGCTGCAGATTTCCTACCACATGGGCGTCGACGGCATTTCCATGGCTTTCGTCCTGCTGTCGACCCTGCTGACGCCGATCTGCATCCTGGCGAGCTGGGAATCGGTCCAGGTCCGGGTCAAGGAATACATGCTGGCCTTCCTGGTGCTGGAAACCTTGATGGTCGGCACCTTCTGCGCGCTCGATCTCGTCGTCTTCTACGTCTTCTTCGAAGGCGTCCTCATCCCGATGTTCCTCATCATCGGCATCTGGGGCGGCGCGCGGCGCGTCTATTCCGCCTTCAAGTTCTTCCTCTATACGCTGGCCGGCTCCGTGCTGATGCTGCTGGCAATCCTGGCGATCTATTTCCTGGTCGGTACTACCGATATTCCGGTGCTGATGACCAAGGCGATCGAGCCTGGCTGGCAGAACTGGCTGTGGCTGGCATTCTTCGCCTCCTTCGCCGTGAAAATGCCGATGTGGCCTGTCCATACCTGGCTGCCGGACGCCCATGTCGAGGCACCCACCGCAGGTTCCGTGATCCTGGCCGGCGTGCTGCTGAAGATGGGCGGCTACGGTTTCCTGCGGTTCTCGCTGCCGCTGCTGCCGCTCGCTTCGGCGCATTTCACGCCGCTGATCTTCGCCTTGAGCGCCATCGCCGTCATCTATACGTCGCTGGTGGCGCTGGCGCAGCACGACATGAAGAAGCTGATCGCCTATTCCTCGGTCGCCCATATGGGCTTCGTGACGGCCGGCATCTTCACCTTCAATGTGCAGGGCCTGCAGGGCGCCATCTTCCAGATGCTGAGCCACGGCATCGTATCCGGCGCTCTTTTCCTTTGCGTTGGCGTCGTCTATGACCGGCTGCATACCCGCGAGATCTCCCGCTATGGCGGCCTCGTCAACAACATGCCGCGCTATGCCTTCATGTTCATGGTGATGACAATGGCCTCGGTCGGCCTGCCGGGCACCAGCGGCTTCATCGGCGAATTCCTGGTGATGGCGGGTACGTTCCAGGCCAATACCTGGGTCGCCGCTTTGATCACCACCGGCATTATCCTCGGTGCGGCCTATATGCTCTGGCTCTATCGCCGGGTGATCTTCGGAAAGCTCGAGAAGGAAGATCTGAAGTCGCTGCTCGATCTCAGCCCGCGCGAAATCGCCATCTTCGTGCCGCTGGTAGCGATCGTGATGTGGATGGGCATCTATCCAGCTTCCTTCACCAGTATCATGGCGCCGTCGGTCGATAAGCTGGTGCAGAATTATCAGGCGGCGACACATCAGACGGCTGCCAAGGACGGCGCGGTGGAAAAAACAGCCGCCGCCGCTTCCGGTACTCAGGTCGCAGGGGAATAAACGACAAATGGACCAGTTGATCTATCAACCTGCCATACCGGAAATCTGGATCGCCGTTGCCGGCTTGGTCCTGCTCCTGGTCGGCGTCTTCCGCGGTGACAAGGCAACCCGTCTGGTCGGCCTCGCTTCGATGGTGGTGCTGCTCGTCGCTTTGTTCCTGACCGTCACCGCCGATCTGCCCGGAGGCAAGGCGGCGCTGGCTTTCAACGGTCTCTTCACTGTCGACAGTTTCGGCATCTATGCCAAGTCGCTGGTGCTGGTCTCCGCCGTGGTCAGCATCTTCATGACACTCACCTATGTCGAACGCGAGCAAATGGCGCGCTTCGAGATCCCGCTGCTGATGCTGTTCGCGACGCTCGGCATGCAGATGATGATCTCGGCCAATGATCTCATCTCGCTCTATGTCGGTCTCGAGCTGCAGAGCCTGGCGCTGTACGTGATTGCCGCGATCCGCCGCGATACGCTGCGCTCGACGGAAGCGGGCCTGAAGTATTTCGTGCTGGGGGCACTCAGCTCCGGCATGCTCCTCTACGGCGCCTCGCTGGTCTATGGTTTCACCGGTGCGACCGGCTTCAATGCCATCGCTGCCGCGATCCAGAGCCAGGGCGGCACCTTCAATCTCGGCCTCGTCATCGGCATGGTGTTCCTCTGTGCCGGCCTCTCTTTCAAGATTTCCGCGGTGCCGTTCCATATGTGGACGCCGGACGTCTATGAGGGCGCGCCGACACCGGTCACCGCCTTCTTCGCCGCGGCACCCAAGGTGGCGGCCGTCGCCTTGTTCGCGCGCCTGCTGGTCGGCGCCTTCGGTCATATGACCGAGGAATGGCGCCAGGTGATCTGGTTCATCTCCGTCACCTCCATGCTGCTCGGTAGCTTCGCGGCGATCTTCCAGACCAATATCAAGCGCCTGATGGCCTATAGCTCGATCGGCAATATCGGCTATGCCCTGGTCGGGCTTGCGGCCGGCTCGCAGGCCGGCATCGCCGGGCTGCTGATTTATCTGTCGATTTACATCGTCATGACGCTCGGAACCTTTGCCGTCATCCTGGCCATGCGTCAGCGCGGCGAGATGGTCGAGCGGGTTTCCGATCTCGCCGGCCTGTCGAAGAGCCAGCCGCTGCTGGCCTATTCGCTGGCGATCTTCATGTTCTCGATGGCGGGCATTCCGCCGCTGGGCGGCTTTTTCGGCAAGTTCTTCGTCTTCAAGGCGGCAATCGAGGCGGGCGCCTTGGACCGCTCGCTGACGGTGCTGGCCGTGATCGGCGTGCTTTCCAGCGTGGTGTCGGCCTTCTATTACATCCGCATCATCAAGATCATGTTCTTCGATGAAGCGGCCGGCGGTTTCGACCGCGTCGACAGCTCGCTGCGCCTGGTCCTGTGCGTAACCGTTGTGCTGATCCTGTTCTCCGTCGTGCCGGCGGTCCTGGTGCCGTTGACCGGTAGCGCCACCGCAGCGGCGGCCAGCCTCTTCGCGGGATGAGCCTGCAGTTTCACGTCGAACACTACGACCTCGTCGATAGTACGAACGACCTCGCCCGTGACCGCGCCAATGCCGGCGCAGCCTCGGGTCTGGTCATTCGCGCCGATCGACAGAATGCCGGCCGCGGCCGGCGCGGGCGGTCCTGGGCATCGCCGCCCGGCAATCTCTATTGTTCGCTGCTCCTGCGTCTTGCCCAACCGCCGGCCGCCATCGCGACGCTGAGTTTCGTGACGGTGACGGCGCTGGGGGACGTTCTCAGCGACCTCTTGCCCAACCGCGATGTCCGGCACAAATGGCCGAACGATCTGCTGGTCGAGGGGTGCAAGATTTCCGGCATTCTGCTCGAAAGTGCTGGCGCTGTTACGGATGGATTGCCGGCTTTGGTGATCGGGCTGGGCGTCAATATCGTCAGCCATCCGGACCAGACGCTCTATCCCGTCACGGACCTCGCGGAGCAGGGAGCCGCCCTGATTTCCGCCGCTGATCTGCTTGACCGGTTCCTCGAGCGCTTCGCCTGCCATTATGCGGTCTGGGAACGGGGCGGTTTTCCGGCCGTGCTGCCGGCCTGGCGCAGCCGCGCCATCGGCATCGGCAGCGAGATCGTCGTGCGCCTGGAGACGGAAACCTTGACCGGCACCTTCCTCGACCTCGATCGCGACGGCGCCTTGTTGCTGGATCGGCCGGGAATGGGCGTGAAGCGGATTGCGGCCGGGGACATCTTTCTGCCGGGCATGATGCCGCCCCAGGCGCCGGCAACAGACCGAGGATAGAAGATGCTGCTGACCATCGATTGCGGCAATACCAATATCGTCTTTGCTCTCTATGACGGCGACCAGCAGCGCGGCGTCTGGCGCATTTCCACCGACCATCGCCGCACCGCCGACGAGTACGGCGTCTGGCTCACGCAATTGATGGATATCGAGGGCCTGCGCCGAGACCTGGTCACCGGCGCCATCATCGCTTCGGTCGTGCCTGACGTGGTCTTCGCCCTGAAAGGCCTGGTCCGGCGCTATTTCAATTGCGACCCGCAGATTGTCGGCCAGGACGGCGTCAAGCTGACCATTCCGGTGCGCCTCGACCGGCCGGAAGAGGTCGGCGCCGATCGCCTGGTCAATGCCGTGGCGGCGCATCGCCTCTATGGCGGGCCGTTGATCGTCATTGATTTCGGCACGGCGACGACCTTCGACGTGGTCGATAGCGATGGCGGCTATATCGGCGGCGTCATCTGCCCCGGCATCAACTTGTCGTTGGAAGCGCTCTATATGGCGGCCTCGAAGCTGCCCGGCATTGCCATCAACCGGCCGAAATCGGTGATCGGCAAGAGCACGGTGCCGGCCATGCAGGCTGGCGTCTATTGGGGATATATTTCGCTGATCGAGGGCCTGGTGCGGCGCATTCGCACTGAGATGAACAAGCCGATGAAGGTGATTGCAACCGGCGGTCTTGCTCCTTTGTTCAAGGAAGATGCCGGTGTGATCGACATCGTCGATGGCGACCTGACCCTGCGCGGCCTCGCCATGATCTACCAGGCCAACCAGAAGACAACTCCTTAGAAGGCTGCTGCATGACCGATCCATTTAGTCCGCCCCATGATCAATTGTGGTTCCTGCCTCTGGGCGGGGCGGGCGAGATCGGCATGAACCTCAATCTCTACGGCCATGCCGGCAAATGGCTCATGGTCGATCTCGGTATCACTTTCGGCGACGAGGCGACGCCGGGCATCGATATCATCATGCCGGATCCGACCTTCATCACCGAACGGGCGCAGGATCTGGTCGGTATCGTCCTCACGCATGCCCATGAAGACCATATCGGCGCCGTGCCCTATCTGTGGTCGCGGCTGCGCTGTCCGCTCTATGCTACACCCTTCACCGCCTCGGTGCTGCGCCGCAAGCTGGAAGAGGTGGGGCTGCAGGATGAAGCGACGATCACCGAGATCCCGATGTCGGGTAAATTCAGTCTGGCGCCCTTCGAGATCGAACTGATCACGCTCACCCATTCGATCCCGGAGCCAAATGCGGTCGTGGTCCGCACGCCCTTGGGCCCGGTGCTCCATACCGGCGACTGGAAGCTCGACCCCGAGCCACTGGTCGGCGAGGCCACGGACGAGGCGGCCTTGCGCCGGCTGGGGCAGGGCGGCGTGCTTGCCATGATCTGCGATTCCACCAATGTCTTCGTCGAGGGAACCTCCGGCTCGGAAGCCGATGTGCGGGATTCCCTGATGGAAGTGGTCGGCCGCCTGAAAGGCCGCGTCGCCATTGGCTGCTTTGCCAGCAACATCGCCCGCATCGACACCATCGCCAAGGTGGCGGCGGCGCATGACCGGCGGGTGGCGCTGATCGGTCGCTCGCTGTGGCGCATGGTGCTGTCGGCACGCGAGAACGGCTATCTCACTGACCTCGAGGATTTCGTCACCGAACACGATGTCGGCTATTTCCCGCCGGGCAAGATCCTGCTGATCTGTACCGGCAGCCAGGGCGAGCCGCGTTCGGCACTGTTCCGGATCGCCCGCGGCGAGCATCCGCAGGTACAGCTGGAGGATGGCGATACGGTGATTTTTTCCAGCCGCGTCATTCCCGGCAACGAGAAATCGATCTCCCAGCTGCACAACGATTTCAGCAAGCTTGGCGTCGAGATCATCACCGACCATGACGAGAACGTGCATGTCTCCGGCCATCCGGCGCGCGATGAATTGGCCGAAATGTATCACTGGGTGCGGCCGCGGATTGCCATCCCGGTTCATGGCGAGGCGCGCCATATCAAGGAACACGTGGCGCTTGCCCGCGCGTGCCAGGTGCCGGAAGCCCTGGAAGCCGCCAATGGCCGTCTGATCCGGCTGGCACCCGGCCCGGCCGAGATCCTCGACCAGGTGTCGGTCGGCCGCCTCGGCCTCGATGGCAATGCCCTGGTGCCGATGGACAGCGAGGCAGTGCGCCACCGCCACCGGCTCAGCGCCAATGGCGTCATCCTGGTTTCCGTGGTGCTCGACAAGAGCGGCAAGCTGCTGACCGACCCGCAAGTGACCCTGGAGGGGTTGCTGGTCGATGAAGCGCTGAGCCAGGCCGTCATTGGTATCGCCGGCGCCGTGCGAACGGCGGTCGAGGGCCTGTCGCGGTCGCAGCGGGACCTGACCGAGGAAGTGACTGAGATCATTCGCCTGGCGGCGCGCCGCTGGTTCCACAAGGCCTATGACAAGAAGCCCGTCACCAAGGTTCATCTGATCCGGATCTGATACCGCAAGCCTTTATTGGCAAGCCTTGTTTGGCATTCGGACGACCTGTGCTAAACTGCTGATATGTTTGATAACATGAAGCGATACGCGAAAATTTTCGGGACCGGCCTCGCCCTGGTGGTGACGGCTGCGCCCCTTGCCTCGGCCGATATCGCCATTTCGCGCCGCGATTGTGAATATCTGACGCGGTACCAGCCGGCGCCGGACGTCGCCTATCAGCCCGGGGTCGATGTCCACGGCCGGCCCGTCGCGCCGGCGGATATCGGCGGCGGTTCGCAGCTCAAGCTGCCGGAGACGATCTATATTCCGATCGAGGTCAATATCGGTCGGCGCTATCACATCCCGGCCAATTCGCCGCTGTGGAAGGCGACGGCCGAGATCGGCACAGTGGCGGTGACCGGCGATCAGGTCACCTTCAACGGCCAGCCATTGACATCGGACGACGATGCCGCCCTGGCCGCCATGTGCCGGGACAAGTTCGGCCGCTGAGCGCTGGCGGCCGATCTCGCGCCACCGCCCCGCGGGCCGAAACCGCCGCAAAATAGCCCGGATTTCCCCGCAAAGTGACGTTTACAGATCCGGCTCTTTTCGGTGACTTAGAGGTCGATTCACGCCTCAAAGCGAAGCAGTTTTGCTTCACTTTGGGGCGATCGCGCTCTAAAGTCCCGCAACATTTCGATTTATTGCCATTAGTGAGGCTCTATGCGTTCCTCCCAGTTCTTCATGCCCACTTTGCGGGAAAATCCCGCCGAGGCGCAGATCGTTTCCCATCGGCTGATGCTGCGCGCCGGCATGGTGCGCCAGGCCAGCGCGGGGATCTATTCCTGGCTGCCGCTGGGCTTCAAGGTCTTGAAGAAGATCGAGCAGATCGTGCGCGAGGAGCAGGACGCGACCGGCTGCCAGGAAGTGCTGATGCCGACCATTCAGTCCGCCGATCTATGGCGGGAATCCGGTCGTTACGACGATTACGGCAAGGAGATGCTGCGCATCACCGATCGTCATGACCGCGAGATGCTCTACGGCCCGACCAATGAGGAGCTGATCACCGACATCTTCCGCAATTCGATCAAGAGTTATCGTGATCTGCCGAAGATGATGTACCACATTCAGTGGAAGTTCCGTGACGAGGTGCGTCCCCGTTTCGGCGTCATGCGCGGCCGCGAATTCCTGATGAAGGATGCCTATTCCTTTGACCTGGACCGTGCCGGCGCCAAACGCGCCTATAACAAGATGTTCGTCTCTTATCTGCGCACCTATGCGCGGATGGGCTTGAAGGCGATCCCTATGGCGGCCGATACCGGCCCGATCGGCGGCGATCTCAGCCACGAATTCATCATCCTGGCCGATACCGGCGAGAGCCAGGTTTTCTGTCACAAGAACTTCGTTGAGCGCGATGTCCTCTCTATGGATATCGATTTCGACGGCGATCTCGAGCCGATCGTGCAGGCCTGGACGGCGGACTACGCCGCCACCGAAGAGAAGCATGACACGGCAGCCTTCGACGCCATCGCGGCGGATCGCCGCCTGGAGGCGCGCGGCATCGAGGTCGGCCATATCTTCTATTTCGGCACCAAGTATTCCGAACCGCTGAAGGCGCAGGTGCAGGACAAGGACGGCAAGCCCGTCACCGTCCATATGGGCTCCTATGGCATCGGCGTCTCGCGCCTGGTCGGCGCCATCATCGAGGCAAGCCATGACGAGAACGGCATCATCTGGCCGGAATCGGTGGCACCCTTCAAGGTCGGCCTGATCAATCTGAAGGTCACCGACGAGACCACGACCAAGGTTGCCGAGGATATCTACGGCAAGCTCAGGACGGCGGGCACCGAAGTGCTCTACGACGACCGCGACGAGCGGGCAGGGGCCAAGTTCGCCGAGATGGATCTCATCGGCCTGCCCTGGCAGCTGACGGTGGGGCCGCGCGGCGCCGCCAAGGGCGAGGTCGAGCTGAAAAATCGCCGTACCGGCGAGAAGCAGGAACTGAGCCTCGAAGCTGCGCTGAACCGGATCGGCAAGTAAATGATCTTCAACGCCTTTGAGCGCCTCGTGGCGATGCGCTATCTGCGCTCGCGCCGCGAGGAAGGCTTCATCTCCGTCATCGCCGGATTCTCGCTGCTGGGCATCGCGCTTGGCGTGGCGACGCTCATTGTCGTCATGTCGGTGATGAATGGCTTTCGCCATGATTTGATGGAGAAGATCCTCGGCTTTCAAGGGCACGTAGTGGTGACCTCGGAAAACGGGCCGATGCTTAAATATGGCGACATCGCCGCCAAGCTGCGTCAGGTGCCCGGCGTCGAGACGGTGACGCCGATGGTCGAGGGCCAGGTCTTTGAAACCGCCGGCAATGGCGGCAGCGGCGCCATTGTGCGCGGTATTTCGGTCGAGGACATGAAGGCGTTGCAGCGCCTCTCCTCGCAGATCGTCGCCGGCTCGCTGGATGCGCTGAAGCAGGAAGATACGATCATGGTCGGCGCGCAGATGGCGCAGCAGCAGGGTCTGACCATCGGCAGCGAGATCACGCTGATCTCGCCGCAGACCACGACGACGATGATGGGCGCGATCCCGCGCATGAAGACCTATACGGTCGGTGCCATCTTCCAGATCGGCATGTATCTTTACGACAGCGGCTATATCTTCATGCCGCTGGATGAGGGGCAGCTCTATTTCAAATATCCCCAGGCGGTCAGCAAGATCGAGCTGATGGTCACGGACGAGGATCATGTCGATGCCTTGCTGCCGAAACTGGATGCGGCTTTGGGCCCCGGCTATCGGCTGATCGACTGGTCGCATGCCAATGCCGAATATTTCAATGCCGTCGAGGTCGAACGCAATGTGATGTTCCTCATCCTGACGCTGATCATTGTTGTCGCGGCGTTCAACGTGATTTCCGGCCAGATCATGCTGGTCAAGGACAAGGGGCGGAACATCGCCATCATGCGCACCATGGGTGCGAGCCGCGGCACGATCCTGCGCATCTTCCTGCTATCCGGCGCCAGCATCGGTGTGATCGGCACGTTCCTGGGCTGCGTCCTCGGCATTGCGGTCGCCTATAACATCGAGAAAATCCGGCAGTTTCTTCAAGGCATCACGGGAACGGATTTGTTCGATCAGACGATCTACTTCCTGTCGCATATTCCCTCGATACCCGACCCCTGGGACATCGCCGGGATCGCCTGCATGGCCTTCATGATCGCGCTGCTTGCCTCGATCTATCCGGCCTGGCGTGCCGCCCGTCTCGATCCAGTGGAGGCGCTGCGCTATGAATAACAAGCGTGGGCAGACGGTGCTGGAGTTGCGTGGCATCCGGCAGAGCTTCAAACAGGCGAGCGGGCAGCTCGACGTCATCGTCAGCGCGGATCTCGAAATTCACGCTGGCGAAATGGTGGCCTTGATCGGCCCGTCGGGTTCCGGCAAATCCACCCTGCTGCACATTGCCGGTCTTCTGGAAAAGGCCGCCGGCGGCGAGATCCTCATCGACGGCACGCCGACCGGCGGCATGAGCGATGATGAGCGTACCAAGGTTCGCCGCGGCAAGATGGGCTTTGTTTATCAATATCACCATCTGCTGCCGGAGTTCTCGGCGCTGGAAAATGTCGTTCTGCCGCAGATGATCGCAGGCCAGACGCGCCGGGCTGCGGCTCCCCGCGCGGCGGCCTTGCTGAAACAGGTCGGGCTGGGGGAACGCCTCGATCACCGGCCGGCCAAGCTCTCCGGCGGCGAACAGCAGCGTGTGGCAATCGCCCGCGCTTTGGCCAATAGCCCCGCCCTCATCCTCGCCGATGAACCGACCGGCAATCTCGATATGCATACGGCTGACGATGTTTTCGATTTGCTGATGTCGCTGGTGAGGGACACGGGGGTGGCGGCGATGATCGCCACGCATAATCTCGAACTGGCCAAGAAGATGGACCGCGTCATCACCATCCGCGAGGGCGTGCTCCAGCCTTATTGAGCGGATTACGCATGTAAATGCGCTTTCCGGGTTGGACGTGCCGAACATTCTGTAGCGTCAGTAGAATGTCATACAGCTTACCGTTTGCTGTCATCGGCACGGCTTAGGACAGAACCTTCATCTCCAGGGAGGATGTCCGATGGCCGACCATACGAAACGATCCGTGCCCAGTTATGCCGATCTCGCCGAAATCCGTCTGTCGCGCCGCGCGACTTTGCTCGGGCTCGGAAGCGTCGCGGCCCTTGCCGGGCTCGGCCGGTTCTTGATGCCGGCGGCGAGCGCCGCTGAAATCGCCTCGCTCACTTTTACCGAGTTGCCGAAGATCTATGATCAGACCCATCACGTGGCGCCGGGCTATACCGGCGACGTGCTGGTGCGGTGGGGCGACCCGATCGTCAAGGGGGCTGCAGCTCATGACCCCAAGGCGTTGACGGCCGACGGTCTTGCCGGTCAGTTCGGCTATAACTGCGACTTCATGGGCTATCTGCCCTTGCCTGCCGGTTCGCAGAACAGCGAGAACGGACTGCTCAGCGTCAACAACGAATATGCCGACCCGCATATCATGTGGTCCGGCCTCACCGAGGATGATGCCGGCAAGAACATGAGCAAGGAACAGGTCGAAGCCGTCATGGCGACGACCGGGCATTCCATCGTCGAGGTGAAGAAGACCGGCGACAAATGGGCCGTGGTGACGGGCAGCCCTTACAACCGCCGCATCACCTCCTTGACCGAGATGCAGATCTCCGGCCCGGCGGCGGGTCATCCTTTGCTGAAGACCAGCGCCGATCAGACCGGGACCAGGGTAATTGGGACGGGATATAATTGCTCCGGAGGCGTGACGCCCTGGGGGACAGTGCTGTCCTGCGAAGAAGGCCTCTCCGACAATTTCGGCGGCGATCCCGCGAAGACGCCGGATCCGAAGTTGCTTGAGCGTTACGGATATGACGGCTCGGACGCCTATGGGCGCGCCCGCGTCTACGACCGCTACGTCCTCGACAAGGAACCAAATGAGCCCAACCGGTTCGATTGGGTGGTCGAAATCGATCCCTATGACCCACAATCGACCCCGGTCAAGCGTACGGCCCTCGGGCGCTTCTCGCATGAGGCAGCGACGTCCATCGTCAGCAAGGATGGCCGGGTCGTCGTCTATCTCGGTGATGACGATTACTTCGAGTACATCTATCGCTTCGTCAGTAACGGCAAATTCAATCCGAATGATCGGGCGGCCAACAGGAACCTGCTTGATGATGGCGTGCTCTCGGTTGCCAAATTCGAGGCCGATGGCACGCTGCATTGGCTGCCATTGGTTCATGGCCAGGGAAAACTGACGGCGGAAAACGGCTTCGCCGATCAAGGCGAAGTGTTGATCAAGGCGCGCCTTGCCGCTGACCTGCTGGGCGCAACACCGATGGACCGGCCGGAGGACATGGAGCCCAATCCGGTGACCGGCAAGGTCTATGCGGTGATGACCAAGAATCACAAGCGCAAGACCGAGCAGGTCGATGCCGCCAATCCGCGCCCGGAGAACAAATACGGCCACATCCTGGAACTGACGCCGCCGGGCGATGGCGCCAATCTCGATCATGCGGCCGATGCCTTTGTCTGGGATGTCTTCCTGCTGGCAGGTGATCCGACCAAGCCGGAACAGGGGGCTAAATACAATGGCAAGCTGTCGGCCGATGGCTGGTTCGTCAATCCGGACAACATCGCTTTCGATCCGGCGGGCCGCCTGTGGATCGCCAGCGATGGCGCCAATGATTTCGGTATCGCTGATGGGCTCTATGCCACGGAAACGACGGGCGAGGGGCGGGCTCTCACGCGCTTCTTCTTTGCCTGCCCGACCGGGGCGGAGATGTGTGGGCCCTGTTTCACGCCGGATGGCAAGACCCTCTTTGTCGCCGTTCAGCATCCCGGCGAGAATTCGCCCAATGCAGATCAGCCAACCACGCGTTGGCCGGATTTCGGCGCGCAATCCTTGCCGCGCCCGTCGGTTGTGGTGATCTCCCAGGCAAAAGGCGATTTCATCGGCGCCTGATCGGCTCATGCGAGTCGCGGTCCGACTGACGGCTGCGACACGGCTCTCCTCGCCCTTCGCTGTGGCCTGCAGCGAAGGGTATTTCTTTTGTGGTCGCAGGGCGGCTAAACTGCCTCCATGTCACATGCCGATTTCGTTCATCTCCGCGTCCATTCCGCTTATTCGCTGTCCGAAGGGGCGGTGAAGAACAAGCAATTGGTAGAACTGGCCAAGCGCGGCAACATGCCGGCCGTCGCCGTCACCGATACCGGCGCCCTGTTCGGCAGCATGGAGTTCTCTGGCTACGCCAAGGATGCCGGTATTCAGCCGATCATCGGCTGCCAGCTGGGTGTGACACGCGAGGATGTCGAACAGCATCGCGGCGTGCAGCCGCCACCCGATCAGCTCGTTGTTCTGGTACAGAATGAGACCGGTTATCAGAACCTGATGAAGCTGGTAAGCCATGCCTTCCTGGAAACAGAACCGGGACTGGCGCCTCAGCTGTCGCTCGACCTCATCGCCAGGCACAGCGACGGTTTGATCGCGTTGACGGGTGGCGTTGCCGGTCAGATCGGCCGCCTGCTGTCGGAAGGCCAGAACCCGGCGGCCGAGGCAGCCTTGCTGCGGCTGAAGGAAATTTTTCCAGGCCGGCTCTATGTCGAGATCATGCGTCACGGCCTGGCGCTGGAAGATCGCTGTGAGGCCGGTTTTGTCGATCTTGCTTACGCTCATGATCTGCCGCTGGTCGCCACCAACGAGGTCTTCTTCTCCGATGAGGGGATGTATGCCGCCCATGACGCGCTGCTCTGCATCGCCGGGGGTACCTATGTCGGCGAGAAGGACCGGCGCAAGGTCACGCGAGCGCATGGTTTCAAATCGGCACGCGAGATGCGCGAGCTTTTCGCCGATCTGCCGGAAGCCGTCGACAACACGCTGGTAATCGCCCGGCGCTGCGCCTTCATGCCGCCCTCGCGCAAGCCGATCCTGCCGGCCTTTTCGGTGGACATGGCCGAGGCCGACGTGCTGCGCCAGCAGGCGGTGGACGGCCTCAAGGTACGCATGGAAGCGCTCGGTTTCACCACGGAAGAAACGCGCAAGCCTTATTTCGATCGCCTGGAATTCGAACTGAATACCATCATCCAGATGGGTTTCCCCGGCTACTTCCTGATCGTCGCCGACTTTATTCAATGGGCCAAGAAGCACGGCATTCCCGTGGGACCGGGCCGTGGCTCCGGCGCAGGCTCGGTCGTCGCCTGGGCGCTGACCATCACCGATCTCGATCCGCTGCGCTGGGGTTTGCTGTTCGAGCGCTTCCTCAATCCCGAACGCGTTTCCATGCCCGACTTCGACGTCGATTTCTGCCAGGACCGGCGCGACGAGGTCATCCGTTATGTGCAGGAGCGTTACGGTCGCGACAAGGTCGCGCAGATCATCACCTTCGGTAAGCTGCAGGCCCGCGCCGCTGTGCGCGATGTCGGCCGCGTGCTGCAGATGCCCTATGGCCAGATCGACCGGTTGTCCAAGCTCATCCCCAACAACCCGGCCAATCCGATCACGCTGAAGGAGGCGATCGCCACCGAGCCGCAGTTGCGCCAGGCGCAGGATGACGATCCAATGGTCAAGCGGCTGATGGAGATTGCCCAGAAGCTGGAAGGCCTCTATCGCCACGCCTCGACCCATGCCGCCGGCGTCGTGATCGGCGATCGGCCGCTGGACGAGTTGGTGCCGCTGTACCGCGATCCGCGTTCCGATATGCCGGTCACCCAGTTCAACATGAAGGATGTCGAGAAGGCCGGCCTGGTCAAATTCGACTTCCTCGGCCTGAAGACGCTGACCGTGCTGGTGACGGCGGTGAAACATCTGGCACGGCGTGGCATCGAGGTCGATCTCAACAACCTGCCGCTGGATGACAAGAAGACTTACGACATGCTGGGGCAGGGGGATTCAACCGGCGTGTTCCAGCTGGAAAGTTCCGGCATGCGGGACGTGCTGAAGAAGCTCAAGCCCGATAGATTCGAAGACATCATCGCCGTGGTGGCGCTCTATCGACCCGGCCCGATGGACAACATCCCGCGCTATATCAATTGCAAGCACGGCCGCGAAGAACCGGATTATCTGCATCCCTCGCTGGAAGGCATCCTCAAGGAAACCTTCGGCATCATGATCTACCAGGAACAGGTTATGCAGATCGCCCAGGTGCTGTCGGGCTACAGCCTCGGGGGCGCCGATCTGTTGCGCCGTGCCATGGGTAAGAAGATCAAGGAGGAGATGGAGGCCCAGCGTAAGCTGTTCGTCGACGGGGCCGTCGAACGCGGCGTCAAGGCGGACAATGCGGGGCAGATCTTCGATCAGGTCAACAAGTTCGCCGGCTACGGCTTCAACAAGAGCCATGCCGCCGCTTATGCGCTGGTTTCCTATCAGACGGCCTGGCTGAAGGCGAATTATCCGGTCGAGTTCTTCGCCGCCTCGATGACCTACGATATGGGCAATACCGAGAAGCTGAATATCTTCCGGCAGGAGCTCAACCGCATCGGCGTCAAATTATTGCCGCCCGATATCAACAAGTCGATGCCGACCTTCGCCGTCGAAGCACAGCCCGATGGCACCCTTGCCGTCCGTTATGCGCTGGCGGCGGTGAAGAATGTCGGCATGGCGGCGATGGAGCAGATGGTTGCCGCGCGCGAAGCGGAAGGCGAGTTCAACAGCCTTGCCGATTTCTGCGAGCGCATTGATCCCAAGACCATCAACAAGCGACAGCTGGAAAATCTCTCCTTGGCCGGCGCCTTCGAAAGCCTCGTCCGCAATCGCCGCCAGGTCTATGAATCGATCGAACAGATGCTGCGCCAGGCCAATGCGGCACATGAGGCCAAGCACAGTAACCAGAACAGCCTGTTCGGCGACGCGGCAAAAGTCAGTCTCACTTTGCCGCCCACACCCGACTGGCCGTCTATGGAAAAGCTGCAGCACGAATTCGGCGCCATCGGCTTCTATCTCTCGGCCCATCCGCTCGACGCTTACGGCGCCAGCCTGAAGCGCCTGGAGGCTGTGCCCTTTGCTGAACTGACCGCCTATATGCGCAATCGCGGTGTCGCACGCGCCAAGGTGGCCGGCCTGCTGGTTGGCAAGCAGGAGCGGACCTCGGCCAAAGGCAACCGCTTTGCCTTCCTGCAACTGACCGATCCCAGCGGCCTCTTCGAGGCAACCATTTTCAGCGAGCGGCTTAATGAGGCGCGGGAGATGCTGGAACCGGGGCGGGCGCTGTTGCTCACCGTCGATCTGCGGCTGGAGGAAGATACCCTGCGTCTACTGGTCGGTCAGGTGGAAGCGCTGGATCAGGCGGCTTCCAATACCGGCGCCGGCCTGCGGATTTTCCTCAGCGAACCCAGTCCGGTCGACAGCCTGAAGCAGATCCTCGGCAAGGTCGGCCGGGGCAAGGGCAAGGTCGAGTTGCTACTCGATCTGGCCGAGGAGCAACGGGAAGTGGTGCTGACCCTGCCGGGGCGGTATGCGATTTCACCGGTCATCCGCGGGGCTATTAAGGCTGTGCCGGGCATCGTCGATATCGTCGATACCTGAGATCCCAGGTAAACTATTGATTTATATGGCACTCCGGAAGGCAGGCCGGCATTGGGCCGCCGCCGTGGTTGGAATTTCGAAGAATCCTTAAATAAAATCAGACTCTTACCGGAACGCACATTTCCGTTAATCGTAAGATTCCCCTTGCACCCCTGCGGGTGACGCGTTAGGTAGACGGCGCTTGAAAACCGCATGCGGGTTTGCGCAGGTTTGGGGAGAAATCCCAATCCTCACGCTCCGGTGCCGGATCGGCCTGTTTCGACAGGATCGGATCGGTCACACCCCGCAGAGGCATAACCGGAAAAGGACTCTATCATGGCGTTGCCGACCTTTACGATGCGTCAGCTGCTGGAAGCTGGCGTGCATTTTGGACACCACACCCGTCGTTGGAACCCGAAGATGGCTCAGTACCTCTTTGGCGTTCGCAACGGCATCCATATCATTGATCTTGAACAGACTGTGCCGTTGCTCGACCAGGCCGTTCGCGCTGTGCGCGACGTCGCTGCTGCCAATGGCCGCGTCCTGTTCGTTGGCACCAAGCGCGCCGCGTCGGATAAGGTTGCCGATGCCGCCAAGCGTTGCGGCCAGTATTACGTTAACCATCGTTGGCTGGGCGGCATGCTGTCGAACTGGAAGACCATTTCCGGCTCGATCAAGCGCCTGCGCGAGGTTGATGATCGTCTGAACACCAACACCGGCGGTCTGACCAAGAAAGAGCTCCTGATGATGACCCGCGACCGCGATAAGCTGGAACGCGCGCTGGGCGGCATCAAGGACATGGGCGGTCAGCCGGACATCCTGGTCGTGATCGATACGCTCAAGGAAGCCATTGCCATTCAGGAAGCCAACAAGCTCGGCATTCCGGTGGTGGCGATCGTCGACAGCAACTCGAATCCGGCCGGTGTCACTTATCCGGTCCCCGGCAATGACGACGCCACCCGCGCGATCTCGCTCTATTGCGATCTCTTCGCCGGCGCCGTGCTCGACGGGTTGCAGCAGGAAGCGATCAGCTCCGGCAAGGATATCGGCGAATCGGAAGAACTGCCGGCGGAAATGCTGCCGGTCGAAAGCGGCGACGCGGCCCAGGCAGCGTCGGCTTAATCGTCGGAGTTTCGTACAGTGGGGTGGCCGGGCGGAAACGCACGGCGCCCCATTGATGCATCCGGTGGGTCATGTTGCGATCCGGAGACAATGCCGGATCGGCGCCGCACGGATGCTATTACAGGATTTTTGTGAGGAAGGAATAGAAGATGGCGGAGATTACGGCTGCGCTGGTGAAGGAACTGCGCGAGAAGTCGGGCGCCGGCATGATGGATTGCAAGAAGGCGCTGGGGGAAGTTGCCGGTGACCTGGAGGCGGCGATCGACTGGCTGCGCAAGAAGGGTCTCGCTGCGGCCGCCAAGAAGGCCGGCCGGGTGGCTGCCGAGGGTTTGGTGGGCGTGGCTTCGGAGGGCACCAAGGGTGCCCTGGTCGAAGTGAATTCGGAAACCGACTTCGTGGCGCGGAACGAAAGCTTTCAGAATTTCGTTACAGCGGTGACCAAGCTCGCTTTGGTTGCTGGTGACGTGGAAAGCTTGAAGAACACAAAAATGCCGGACGGCGGTCAAAGCGTCAGCGAAAAACTGACACAATTGGTCGCCACCATTGGCGAGAATATGAGCCTGCGCCGGATGGCTGCGCTCAGCGTGCCGCATGGCGTGGTCGCCAGCTACATGCATAATGCCGCTGCCCCGGGTGTCGGCAAGATTGGCGTGCTGGTGGCGCTGGAATCGACCGGCGACACCGCCAAGCTGGCGGCCCTCGGCAAGCAGATCGCCATGCATGTGGCGGCAGCCAACCCGTCGGCGCTGAACACGGACGCCGTCGATCCGGCCGATCTGGAGCGTGAGCGCTCGGTGCTTGCCGAGCAGGCCCGCGCCTCCGGCAAGCCGGAAGAGATCATTGCCAAGATGGTCGAAGGCCGCTTGCGCAAGTACTATGAGGATGTGGTGCTGCTCGAGCAGCTTTATGTCATCGACGGCGAGAGCCGGGTCAAGCAGGTGGTTGAAAAGGCCGCCAAGGAAATCGGTGCGCCGGTCAAATTGACCGGTTTCGTCCGCATGGCGTTGGGCGAGGGTATCGAGAAGGAACAGAAGGACTTCGCGGCGGAAGTTGCCGCACAGCTCGGCAACTGAGTCTGACGCGGTTGTAAGCTAATTGATGAACCGGCATTGTAATCTTTGTCGGTAGAACATGCGTAACGGCTGGAACGGCAGGGGATGCCGTTCCAGCCGCACCTAACAAGGCATTCAGGAGGCGGCAGGGTGAGCACGGCGGCAGCATCGAGCCTGTTATACAAACGCGTTCTGCTGAAGATCTCCGGTGAGGCCTTGATGGGGCAACGTGAATTCGGTCTCGATCCGGAGACCGTCAATCGCGTGGCCCAGGAAGTCAAACAGGTTCACGAGCTCGGCGTCGAATGCTGCCTCGTGATCGGCGGCGGCAACATTTTTCGCGGCATCGCCGGCGCCAGCCAGGGCATGCAACGCGCTTCGGCCGATTACATGGGCATGCTGGCGACCGTCATGAACGCCCTCGCCATGCAGAATGCGCTGGAGCAGATTGGCGTCGACACGCGCGTGCAGTCGGCCATTCCGATGCAATCCATCTGCGAACCCTATATCCGCCGTCGCGCGGTCCGCCATCTGGAAAAAGGCCGGGTGGTAATTTTCGCTGCCGGCACCGGCAATCCATATTTCACCACCGATACCGCCGCGGCCTTGCGCGCCTCGGAGATGAAATGCGAGGCGCTGCTGAAGGGCACCAAGGTCGACGGCGTCTACAGCGCCGACCCGAAGCTGCACCCCGAAGCCGAACGTTACACGCGCTTGACGCATCACGATGTGCTGTCGCGCGATCTCAAGGTGATGGATGCGGCGGCGATTTCGCTGGCCCGCGAAAACGGCGTGCCGATCATTGTCTTTTCGATCCATCGGCCGGGCAATTTCGCCCAGGTGATGCAAGGTACGGGGAAATACACGGTGATCGGCGACGCGCCGATTGCCGAATAAGCTGCTGTCTATTGGGAGTTGGTCATGGCAGATGCTCGTTTGACTGAATTCGGCCGCCGCATGGATGGCGCCGTGGAAGCCCTCCGCAAGGAATTTGGTGGCCTGCGCACCGGGCGCGCTTCCGTCCATCTGCTCGATCAGGTCACGGTGAACGCCTATGGCAGCACCATGCCGCTCAACCAAGTCGGCAATGTCAACGTCCCGGAACCGCGCATGATTACCGTGCAGGTGTGGGATCGCGGATTGGTTTCAGCTGTTGAAAAGGGTATTCGCGACTCTGGTCTCGGCCTCAATCCGGCCAGCGACGGGCAGCTGGTGCGCGTGCCGATTCCGGAACTCAGCCAGGAGCGCCGCACCGAACTTGCCAAGGTGGCGCATAAATATGCGGAGCAGGGCCGGATTGCGGTGCGCAATGTGCGCCGTGATGCGATGGACCATTTGAAGAAAGTGGAAAAGGACGGCGACATTTCGCAGGACGAGCATCGCGGACTTTCCGATCAGGTACAAAAGATGACCGATGAGCATATCAAGCGCATCGACGAAGCATTGGCCACCAAGGAAAAGGAAATCCTTCAGGTCTGAGGCCAGGTCTGAGGACTGACGAGGACACCAGTTTGACGGCGCTCAATCCAGCGATCCAGACGAAGCAGGCGGATGAAACCGCAGTGCCGGCGCATGTCGCCATCATCATGGATGGCAATGGTCGCTGGGCCAAGGCGCGCGGCCTGCCGCGCACCGCCGGGCACTATCAAGGCGCCGAGACGGTGCGCCGGGTGGTGGAAAGCTGCATTGAGAATGGCGTCGGCTATCTGACGCTGTTCGGCTTCTCGTCGGAGAACTGGAAGCGGCCGGTAACGGAAATCAATGACCTGATGGGGTTGTTGCGTCTCTATCTGCGCCGCGAGATCGGCCGTTTGCATGAAAACGGCGTCCGTCTTTCCGTGATCGGCGAGCGCTCGCGGCTGGCGCCCGATATCATCAAGATGATCGAGCATGCCGAAGCGCGTACGGCCGCGAATACCCGGCTGCGCCTGACGGTTGCTTTGAGCTACGGGGGCCGTCAGGACATCGTCAACGCGGCGCGGGCTCTCGCGCAACAGGTGAAGTCCGGCAGCCTGCAGCCTGAAGATATCGACGAAACTCTCTTCAGCGCGCATCTGTCGACGGCCGACATGCCAGATCCGGATCTCGTCATTCGTACCAGCGGCGAGATGCGCATCAGCAATTTTCTGCTCTGGCAATTCGCTTATACGGAGATGGTCTTCGTCGAAAAGCATTGGCCGGATTTCACCGCTTCCGATTTTGCTGCGGCTATCACCGAGTTTCAGTGCCGGAGCCGCCGCTATGGCGCCACCGGCTGAGCCGACGCGCCATCTGGGCGAACCGGCCGTATCTGTTGCCAGACCATCGACTTCCTCCCATCTGACCAGCCTGCAAAAGCGGGTGCTGTCGGCTGCCGTGCTGCTTCCGCTAGCCGTCGTGGCATTGTGGTTCGGCGACCGCGCGTGGAATGCGCTGATCTTCCTCTTCGCCTTGTCCATGGCTTGGGAATGGTGCGCGATCTGCGGAAAGAAGCGGCCGGAGCAGGTGCCTTATCCGAGCGGGGCGGTGACGTTGCCGCTTATCGTCATGCTGGCAACGGTTGCGGTCGCGCTCCTGCCGAGCCTGGTGCCCATCAGCGGAAACATGTTCTGGCCACCGAATATTGCGACGATTGTCGCCGGCGCCGTCCTGGCTTGCGTTGCAGCTTGGCCGCACCGTGGCATGGCGGCACTCTGGTTTGGTCTCGGGGTCGTTTATGTGGTGCCGGCCAGCTTGGCGGCCATTGCGATCCGTGCGCAGCCAAGTGATGGCCTTGCCACGGAAATCTGGATCGTTGCCCTGGTCGTTGCGGCAGATACCGGTGCCTATATTGCCGGTCGCTCCATCGGCGGCCCGAAACTGGCGCCGCGGATCAGCCCGAGCAAGACCTGGGCCGGCTTATTCGGTGCGGTGGTCTCGGCCGGCTTGGTAGGCTGTGTGACCGCAATCGTCGTCGCCCGCCCGTCGCCCCTGCCGCTCGTTCTGGTCAGTGGTATGCTCGCTTTGGTAGAGCAGGCGGGGGATCTTTTCGAATCATTCCTGAAACGGCATTTCGGTGTCAAGGATAGCGGGCGTATAATTCCAGGTCACGGGGGTGTCCTCGACCGGGTCGATGGCCTGCTGGCCGTGATTCTCGCGGTTGCGGGCCTGGAGTTCATCATGGGTGAAGGAATCTTGGCATGGCTTTGAGCGAACAGAAGGCGGATCTGGCAATGCCGCGCCGCGTGACCATCCTGGGTTCGACCGGCTCTGTCGGATGCAACACCGTGGACATTGTGAGGCGCGATCCGGCCGCCTATCAGGTGGAAGCCTTGACCGCCAACAACAATGTCGAGCTGCTGATCGAACAGGCTCTGTTGCTGAAGCCGCGTTTCGTCGTGGCCGGTGTCGAAGCGCATTACGGACGCCTCAAGGAGGCCTTGGCCGGAACCGGAATTGAAGTTGCCGCCGGCCGCGCCGCGGTTATCGAAGCGGCGGCCCGGCCGGCCGACTGGGTCATGGCGGCGATTGTCGGTGCCGCCGGTCTTGAACCGACGCTTGCCGCTGTTCGCCGTGGGGCCATGATCGGCCTCGCCAACAAGGAGACGCTTGTCTGCGCGGGCGAATTGGTGATGGCGGAAGTGGCGCGTCATCGGGCCGTGATGCTGCCGGTCGATTCGGAGCACAGCGCGATTTTCCAGGTCTTCGATCCAACCCAGATCGAGTCGATCGAGCGCATCATTCTCACGGCTTCCGGTGGTCCGTTCCGGCAGCGCAGCTTTGAAGAAATGCGGCAGATGACGCCGGAGCAGGCCGTTGCCCATCCGAATTGGCGCATGGGTGCCAAAATCTCCGTCGACTCCGCCAGCATGATGAACAAGGGGCTGGAATTGATCGAGGCCCATCACCTGTTCGGCCTGCCGGAAAGCCAGATCGACATTCTGGTTCATCCGCAATCGGTCATTCACAGCATGGTGGCCTATCGCGATGGCTCAGTGCTGGCCCAGCTCGGCAGCCCCGATATGCGCACGCCGATCGCCTATGCTTTGGGCTGGCCGAAGCGGATTTCTGCCCCGGCCGACCGGTTGGATTTTGCCAAAATGCGGGAATTAACCTTCGAATCGCCGGATCCGGTGCGTTTTCCGGCGCTGCGCCTGGCGCGCGCGGTGCTGAAGGCGGGCGGGCAGGCGCCGACTATCCTGAATGCGGCAAACGAGGTCGCGGTAGCAGCCTTCCTGGATCACAAGATTGCCTTCACCGATATCGCTGTCATCGTCGAATCGGTACTGGAAGATATGGGCAATAAGCCCTCGGGATCGCTGGCTGAGGTTCTTGAGACCGACCTTTCTGCCCGGCAGGTGGCCCAGCGTCAGGTTGCAGCCAGATTGCGTAATGGATAGGTCGCGAAAATAGGTGTTAAGCCAAGGAAATTGCTCTGTTTTGGTGTGCCACCGCGGCAAAGTATGCTAGACCTTCCGCATCGGCCAGGGGCCGATGGGGTCACCGCGGGGGGATAGCGGATGATCCGCTTATCTTGGAGTACCTGAGGCCAGGCGATGGGCTTCGAGGTGCCGGCAGCATGAGGTGAACGAGAGCAATGGAGATTTTAGCGGCGATACCGCAATACGGCTTTTGGTTCCTGCTGCTTCTGACCGTCCTGGTATTTGTGCATGAAATGGGACACTTCCTCGTCGCTCGCTGGTGCGGCGTTCGTGTGGAAGTCTTCTCGATCGGATTTGGGCCGGAGCTGATCGGATTCACGGATCGACTGGGGACGCGCTGGCGCTTCAGCATGGTGCCGCTTGGCGGATATGTCCGCATGTTCGGCCAGGAAGGCAATGTGCTCGAAGGCGGCGCCGGCCGTGCCATGTCACCGGAAGAACGGGCTGTCGCATTTGATGCCAAGAGCGTTTGGCGGCGTGCCGCCATCGTCGCGGCCGGGCCGATCGCCAACCTCATCTTCGCCGTCGTTGTTCTGACGGCGATTCTTGCGAGCCTCGGCAAAGCGCTGCAATCGCCGGAGATTGGTAAGGTCCTGCCGGATTCCGCTGCCGCGGCCGCAGGATTGCAGCCTGGCGACAAGATCGTCAGCCTGAACGGCTCTTCGATCGAGAGCTTCGACGAAATCCGAAATTATGTTGTGCTGCATCTCGACCTGCCATTGGTGCTCGGCGTGCAGCGCGGCGCCAACACGCTCAGCATCAATCTGACGCCGCGGATCGTCGAAGACACAAACATATTCGGCTCGCAGCGCGTCGGGAGAATCGGCATCGCCAGTATCGGCGATGGCAAGATCATCAAGCTGTCCTTGCCGCAGGCTGCCGCCGAGGCGGTCCGCGAGGTCTACGGCATGAGCGGTGCGATCGTGACCGGCATCGGCCAGATCGTGACGGGCAAGCGATCCGGTGAGGAGATCCAGGGCGGATTGCGCATGGCAAAGATGACGGGCGAGGCGGCGAAGGCCGGTTTCCTTACCCTGGTCGGCCTTGCGGCGATGATCTCCGTCAATCTAGGTCTGGTAAATCTGCTGCCGATTCCCATGCTGGACGGCGGCCATCTGGCTTTTTATGCGATCGAAGCGATTCGGGGGCGGCCGCTCGGTGCGCGTGCACAAGAATGGGGGCTGCGTCTCGGCGTTGCGTTTGTTTTGTCGTTGATGGTATTTGCTACCTGGAACGACATAAAAGTTTTGCTGATCAAGGCTCTGCTGACGTGACCGGAAGATGCGTGAAATGTTCAAGCTGAAAAGGCTGTTGGTTGCCGTTTGTGCCCTGGTCGGCGTTTTGATGCTGTCGGTGGTTGGATCAAGTGTTCATGCGCAGAATATCGGTAGTGGGGATCCGATCCAGGAGATCCGCATCGAGGGGAATCAGCGTATCGAGCCGGAAACCATCCGCTCCTACATGCAGATCAATCCGGGCGATCCGTTCGATGCCGAGAAAATCGACCAGGCACTGAAAAATCTCTTCGCGACGGGTCTCTTCGCCGACGTCAATCTGCGTCGCGACGGCAATGCGCTGGTGGTTGCGGTCAAGGAAAACCCGATCATCAACAAGCTGGCCTTCGAAGGCAACAAGCGGATCGACGATGATGCGCTGAATGCCGAAGTGCAGCTTCGTCCGCGTGTCGTCTATACGCAGACTCGTGTGCAGCAGGATGTGAAGCGCATTCTCGATCTCTATCGCCGCAGCGGCCGCTTCGCGGCGACGGTCGAGCCGAAGATCATCAAGCTCGACCAGAACCGCGTCAATCTGGTCTTCGAAATTCATGAAGGCGACATCACCTATGTGCGCCGCATCGATTTCGTCGGCAACAAGGTGTTCAGCGACAGCGATCTGCGGGATATCATCCTCACGCGCATCCACCACTGGTATCTGTTTCTGACCAGTGCCGACGCCTATGACCCGGACCGCTTGACCGTCGACAAGGAACAGCTGCGACAGTTCTATCTGACCGAAGGCTATGCCGATTTCCGCGTTGTCTCTGCCGTCGCCGAATTGTCGCCGGAACAGGATGCCTTCTTCATCACCTTCAATGTCGAGGAAGGCGAGCGTTACAAGTTCGGCAAGATCGACATCAAGACGACCCTGAAAGGGTTGAACCCCGATACGCTCCGCGGCGATGTGACGACGAAGGAAGGCGACTGGTACGACGCCAGCAAGGTTCAGGATACGGTCAAAGCGCTGAGCGACCGGCTTGGCAATCTCGGCTACGCGTTTGTCGACGTGCGTCCGCGTATCGACCGTGATGCCAAGAAGCGCATTCTGACGCTGACCTACGATATCCAGGAAGGGCCGAAGGTCTACGTCGAGCGTATCGACATCTCCGGCAATGTGCGAACCCAGGACAAGGTCATCCGGCGCGAATTCCGCCTAGCGGAAGGCGATGCCTTCAGCACCGAAAAGATGGATCGTACGCAGCAACGATTGAAGAATCTCGACTTCTTCGAATCGGTGGATATTTCGGAAGCGCCCGGCAGTACGCCGGACAAGACCATCATCAAGGTGAAGGTCCAGGAAAAGTCGACCGGCAGTCTCAGCTTCGGTGCCGGTTTCTCGACTTCCGACGGTCCTTTGGGAACGGTCGGCGTGCAGGAGCGCAATCTGTTGGGTAAGGGCCAGGATCTCGCCGTCCAAGTGCAGATCTCCGGCAAGCGCTCGGGCGGTACCATCACGTTCACCGATCCCTATTTCCTTGATAAGGAAATGTCGGCGACCTTCGGTCTTTTCCACCAGCGCTACCAAGCCGCACACGACCGCTTTCGGCAGTTGTCGACCGGCTTCACCACATCAATCGGCTATGATCTGACGGAATATACCCGTCACACCTTGGGTTACACCTTCTCGGCGGATGACATCTATCATATCGATAGCGACGCCTCCCAGGTGATCAAGGATGATAAGGGGTATGAATTCCGTTCAACGCTCAAGTCGAACCTGCTCTACGATCGTCGTGATGCGAAGTTTGATCCGCGTTCCGGTTACTATGTTAACCTGGAGACCGATTACACCGGTTTGGGTGGCTCGATTTACGATGCCAAGGGCATTGTGAGCGGCGGATATTTCTATCCCTTCAACCGGAGCAAAACCGTCTCGCTCGGTGTTACCGGTCAGGCGGGCTACATCCAGCCCCTATTCGGCGACAATCTGCATTTCGCCGATTCCTTTAAGCTCGGTGGGCAGAGCCTGCGTGGTTTTGCCGACAATGGTGTTGGTCCGCGTGACGAGGACGCGAAGAAGAAGGATGGTACGATCGGCGGCAAGTTCCTGTTCAGCGGAACGGTCAGCCTCGGTTTCCCCCTCGGGCTGCCGGAAGAGTATCAAATCCGCGGCAGGGCGTTTTCGGACTTTGGTCTCGTGACGGATCCGGATCCGGAGAGCGACATTCGTATCCATGACAGCAACTTGATACGCGTTTCTGCGGGTCTGGGGCTGACCTGGGTTTCTCCCTTCGGTCCCCTTGCGGTTGATGTGGCTTTGCCCCTTCGCAAGGACAAAGATGACCAAACAGAATTGTTCAACTTCAGTGTCGGTACATCATTCTGACACATCAATATCGGAGACTTTAAGGTGCGTTATTTCTCAAAGTTAACCTCAGCGATTGTGGTCGCGCTGGCGATTGGCATTGGTAGTCTGAGTGTCGTACATTCTGCCCAGGCGCAGCAGGCCGCAGGGGCGGTCATTATTGCCGTCATCGACCGCCAGGAAATCATGTCGCTGTCCAGTGCGGGCAAGGGATTGCAGGCTGCCGGAAGCCAGCGTGCCAAGCAGTTGCAGGACGACATCCAGAAGCGGCAGGACGCGCTCGGCAAGCAGCGCCAGACGCTGGAACAGCAGAAGGCGACGCTGACGCCGCAGGATTACCAGAACAAGCTGGTTGATCTGGGCCGGCAGAGCGACCAGCTGCGCTTGGATTTTCAGACCAAGAAGCGGGCCTTTGATACTTCCGCGCAGCAGGCCCTCGAGCAGATTCAGAACCAGACTTTTGCCATCGTGAAGCAGATCGCCGCCCAGCGGAATATCAGCCTGGTCCTGTACAAGGATATGGTTGCCTGGGGTCCGGGAGCGGTTGATATCACGCCGGATGTGGTGGCGCAGCTCAATCAGAAGCTGCCCTCGGTCAAGTTCTGATTGGGAGTGATCGGTGCGGAGATGACCGAAGCCGTAGAAACTGCTGGGATTAATATCGATGCGAAGGGGATCATGCGCATGATCCCCCATCGCTATCCTTTGCTGTTCATTGATCGCATTGAGAATATGATCAGCGACGTGACGGCGACCGGCGTCAAGAATGTCTCGATGAACGAGGCCGTGTTCCAGGGGCATTTCCCCACGGATCCGGTCCTGCCGGGCGTCATGATCATCGAAGCCATGGCGCAGACGGCAGCCGTGCTCGTCGTCCATACGCTGGGTGCGGCCTTCGAAGGTAAGTTGGTGTACTTCATGAGCATCGACAATGCGCGTTTCCGCAAGCCGGTTCTGCCGGGTGACCAGTTGCGCCTGATCGTCAACAAGGATCGGCATCGTGGCCCGGTCTGGAAATTCATCGGTGAAGCGAAGGTCGGTGGCCAGCTGGTGGCCGAAGCGACCTTCGCCGCCATGATCCGCGATTAGCCGTCGCCGTCTAACACATCAAGGAGCATCTCCATGGCCCAGGCAGCAGCAAAAGTCGAACACGCAGCGCCCTTCCGCTTGGCGCATACGATGATCCGGGTTTTTGACCTCGACAAGTCGATCGATTTCTACACCCGGTTGCTCGGTATGAATCTGATGCGCCGCAAGGATTATCCCAGTGGCGAATTCACCCTGGCGTTTGTGGGCTACGGGACCGAAGAAGATAACGCGGTGATCGAATTGACCCACAATTGGGGTCAGAAGGAGCCGTATCAATTGGGTACGGCCTTCGGCCATTTGGCGATCCATGTGCCGGATATCTATGGCGTCTGCGAGCGGCTGGCCGCGGAAGGCGTCAAAATTCCGCGTGCGCCGGGGCCGATGAAGCATGGCGGTTCGGTTATCGCCTTCATCGAAGATCCGGATGGCTACAAGATCGAGCTGATCGAAGCCAGGCAGTAAGGGCTTCCGCGATACTCTTGGATATGCCGGGAACGGCTGCCGTTTAGAGGCCAACTGAAATTAGACGCCCAATGAAAAAACCCCGCCGATCGCTCGGCGGGGTTTTCGTTTGATTCAATGCCCTTACTTGCGCTTGTTCAAGGGCAGGAAGGGACGCTCGCCGTAGCCGGTGTAGAGCTGCCGCGGACGGCCGATGCGCTGTGTCGGGTCCTCGATCATCTCCTTCCACTGCGCGACCCAGCCGACCGTGCGTGCCACGGCAAACAGCACCGTGAACATCGAGGTCGGGAAGCCGATCGCCTGCAGGATGATGCCGGAATAGAAGTCGACATTCGGGAAGAGCTTGTGGGAGACGAAGTAATCGTCTTCCAGCGCGATCCGCTCCAGTTCCATGGCCAAGGCCAGGAGCGGTTCGTTGCGCTTGCCCAAGGCATCAAGAACTTCATGGCAGGATTCGCGCATCACGGTGGCGCGCGGATCGTAGTTCTTGTAGACGCGGTGACCGAAGCCCATCAGGCGGAAATTGTCGTCCTTCGATTTGGCCCGCTTGATGTATTCGGGAATGCGCTCGACCGAGCCGATCTCGCGCAGCATTGCCAGAACCGCCTCGTTGGCGCCGCCATGAGCGGGACCCCAGAGGCAGGCGATGCCGGCAGCGATACAGGCAAAGGGATTGGCGCCGGAAGAGCCGGCCATGCGCACGGTCGAAGTCGAGGCATTCTGCTCGTGATCGGCATGGAGGATGAAGATGCGATCCATTGCCTTGGCGACAACCGGATTGATCTTGTATTCCTCCGCCGGCACCGCGAAGGTCATGCGGAGGAAATTTTCCGCGTAGTCGAGATCGTTGTGCGGATAGACGAAAGGCTGGCCGACGGAATACTTGTACGCCATGGCCGCAATCGTCGGCACCTTGGCGATCAGGCGATGCGAGGCGACCATGCGCTGATGCGGATCATGGATATCGGTGCTGTCGTGATAGAAGGCCGAGAGCGCGCCGACGACGCCGACCATGACTGCCATGGGATGCGCATCGCGACGGAAGCCGCGATAGAAAGCGGCGATCTGCTCATGCAGCATCGTGTGATAGGTGATGTCGCGCCTGAAATCGGCCTTCTGCTTGGCATTCGGCAATTCGCCTTCCAGCAATAGATAGCAGACTTCCATGAAGTCACTGTGCTTCGCCAGCTCTTCGATCCGATAGCCGCGATGCATGAGGATACCTTCCTCACCATCGATATAGGTCACCGCGGATTGCGTTGAGCCGGTGGCCCCATAGCCGGGGTCGTAAGTGAAGAGACCGTGATCGGAATAGAGCTTGCGAACATCGACCACATCCGGGCCGATGGTTCCTTTCAAGACCGGCAGATCCCAGCTCTGACCCGAGCGGTTGTCCTTTACATTTACGCTGGCATAGGACTTTGGCGCCGCCGGCTTGATGCCGGAATCGACCACTTTCAGCTTCGGAGCGGCTGCGGACTTTGCAGCCGGTCGCTTAGCCTTGGATGCGGCCGGTGTTACGGTCTTGGTTGAGCCTTTGCCAGATTTGCGCTGCGCCATGAGGTCCTCGTTTTTGACGTAGACGGGCCGTGATGGCCCGGAGGTTTTACCCGTGAGGCCGACAGGCTAGCATGCGGAAGGTTAACGCGTCATGACCCAATTTTGCGTTGCGATACGTCATTCTTCGGTCATCAAGCTGGCTATTTGCAGCTGTCGTTCAAGCGTCCCAAACTCTCATCTCGGCCGAGAACTTCCATCACTTCGAAGAGACCCGGCGAAGTTGCCGCACCGGTCAAGGCCGCGCGCAGGGGCTGCGCCACCTGCCCGAGCTTGACGCCTTTCTTTTCAATGAATTGGCGGACCGCCGCCTCGAGAGCAGCGGCTTGCCAGTCGGGTAAAGTGAAAAGATCAGGCGTCAATTCCTTCAGCAAACCGATCGCATCGGGCGTGAGTAGAGCTTTCGCTTTATCGGCCATCGGGATCGGCCGATCGGCAACATAGAAGGCCGCGTTCTCCGCCAGCTCCTTCAGGGTTTTTGCTCGGGCTTTTAGTCCTGGCATGCCCTTCACCAGACGCTCGGTGGCGATCTCGTCGCCGGCGACGCCGAGGCGGGCGGCGGCATCGACCGCCAACTCGCGGTCTTCGGCTTCACGGATGTAGTGGCCGTTGAGATTATCCAGTTTGGCATAATCGAAACGCGAGGCGGAGCGACCGACGGAGGCAAGATCAAACCAGCTCACCGCCTGTTCAGTGGAAATGATTTCATCATCGCCATGCGACCAGCCGAGGCGCAGCAGATAGTTGCGCAGGGCCTGAGGGAGATAGCCGAGCTCACGATAGGCATCGACGCCGAGCGCACCGTGCCGCTTCGACAGCTTGGCGCCATCGGGACCGTGGATCAGCGGTATATGCGCAAAGCTCGGGCAGTCCCAGCCCATCGCCTGATAGATCTGCTTTTGCCGGAACGTATTCGTCAGATGGTCATCGCCGCGAATGACATGGGTGATGTCCATGTCGTGGTCATCGACGACGACCGACAGCATATAAGTCGGCGTGCCGTCACCGCGCAACAGCACCATGTCATCGAGCTGTTCGTTGCCGACGCGGACTTCGCCCTGCACCTGGTCGACGACTACAGTTTCACCGGTCGTCGGTGCCTTCAGGCGGATGACGGGTCTGACGCCGGCGGGCGCGTCTTTCGGATCGCGGTCGCGCCAGCGGCCGTCATAGCGCACGGGTTTGCCGGCGGCGCGCGCCGCTTCGCGCATCTGTTCCAGTTCTTCCGGCGTGCAGTAGCAGTAATACGCCTTTCCTTCGGCCAGCATCGCCTGGGCAATTTCGGCATGCCGATTGGCCCGCGCAAACTGGAAGACCGTTTCTCCGTCCCAGTCGAGCCCGAGCCAGCGCATTCCGTCGAGAATGGCCTCGATGGCGGCTTCGGTCGAACGCACCCGGTCAGTATCCTCGATACGCAGGCGGAAGATGCCGCCATGGTGCCTGGCATATAGCCAGTTGAAGAGGGCGGTTCGGGCGCCGCCGATATGCAGGAAGCCGGTGGGCGAGGGGGCAAATCGTGTGATGATGGTCATGACCGCTATTCGCTGTGATAGATGTTGCGGCAACGAGCTGTCCGGCCGCGATCCCCAGCTTCTTAGCATATTTGGGCGGCGACTTGGCAACTGCGCCAGTGGTCGATCCCATGGCAATCTGCTACAGCTATGGCGGGTGAAACAAGGCGACGGCGCCCGTGCCGCAATTTTCGGTCCCACAACAGCTTCACGTTTCCCGGCTGGCAGCGCTGCTCACGGAGCTGGCGGCAAGGCAGCGTATCAATTGGCCCTGCTGGCTGGCGATCGGCTTGGGAACCGGGATCCTGTTCTATTTTGCTGCACCGACCGAACCCTCGCTTCAGTTCGCAGTCGGGCTGACCGCCGTCTGCGGCATGCTGGTCCTCCTGGCGCTGGGCTGGCAACCGTTTCGGCCGGCCTTGTGGCCATGCCTCATCCTGCTCGTGGTCGCCACCGGCTTTGCCGCTGCCAGCCTGCGAACCACCAGCATGACTCCGCATTTTCTCGATCGCACCCTCTATGCGGCTCCGCTCTTCGGGCGTGTGGTTCAGGTCGAACCCCTGCCGGCCGGTGCCCGCTTGACCCTCGCCCCTGTCTGGTTGGAGCGCCGAGCAACCGGCGAGACGGCATCCGGGCTGAAATTGCAGGTCACCGTCCTCACCGGAACGGATGAATTGCAGCCGGGGGATTGGGTGCGGCTGCGTGCCGATCTCCATTCCCCTTCCGGACCGGCCGCACCGGGCGCCTTCGATTTCCGGCGCCAGGCTTTCTTCTCAGGAATCGACGGCATGGGGTTTTCCTATACCGCGCGGAAAACCGCGGCGCCGTCCGACATGTCGGCGGTACAACAGACAAACTGGATCAGCGGTTGGGCCGACCGGCTGCGTCAGCGGATCGGTCAACGCATCGCGCAGATCCTGCCCGATGAAAGCGGCGCGCTCGCCATCGCTCTCGTGGTTGGCAACCAGACGGCCTTGCGCAAAGCCGATATGTCGGCGATGCGCGATTCCGGCCTGTCGCATTTGCTGTCGATCTCGGGTCTGCATATCAGCTTGGCGGCGGGACTGGTTTTCTTCTGCAGCCGCTTTCTGCTGGCCCTCATTCCCTGGTTGGCATTGCGCATTGCCGCCAAGAAATGGGCTGCCGTCTTCGGCCTGCTGGGGGCGACGTTTTATGCCGTGCTGGCTGGGGCGGCCGAGCCATCGCTATCGGGCAGCGTCGTGCCGACCCAGCGCTCGCTCTTCATGGTGCTGATCGCCTTCACCGCCATTATCCTCGACCGATCGCCGATTTCCCTGCGGCTGGTTGCCTGGTCCGCCGTCATCCTGCTGCTATGGCAGCCGGAGAGTTTGATCGGCCCCAGCTTTCAAATGTCCTTTGCCGCGGTGTTTGCTTTGATCGCCTGTTTCGAAGCGCTGCGGCCGAGCCTGACGGCGTTGCGTCAATACCTCTCGGCACAGCCGGTCGATATCGCCGGCCGTTTTCTCGGCTATGGCGGATACATGCTGTTCTGGCTCTTCAGCCTGATGCTCAGCAGCGTCATCGCCAGCCTGGCGACGGCGCCGTTCGGCCTTTATCATTTCGACCGCCTGCAGATCTACGGCATTGCCGCCAACATGCTGGCCGTGCCATTGACGGGTTTCTGGCTGATGCCGGCTGCCGTCGTCGCCTTGCTGCTCATGCCGCTCGGCCTTGATGCGCCGTTCTGGCAACTGCTGGGCTGGGGATGCGAGGCGGTTCTCTGGATCGGTCGAGGCGTGCAGCACTGGCACCATGCCGTTATCGCCGTGCCGGCCATGCCGAGCTGGGGGCTGCTGGCGGCAAGTGCCGGGCTGATCTGGATCTGCCTCGGGCAGGGCTGGCACCGCGCCATCGGGCTGGCGGGTGTCGCGGCCATGGCGCTCTCCATCGCAACGATGATAACCCCTGACGTGCTGCTTTCGGAAAGCGGTCGCCTGATCGCTCTGCGTGACCCTCAGAGCCAATTGACCGTCAACAGCAATCGTATTGAAAAACGGGTCCGGGACACATGGCTGCGCCGACAGGCACAGGCGAAAAGCGGCACCTTCGGCCAGCTCGACGGGCAGGCGGCCTGGCTCTCCTGCAGCTATGAGGATGATTGCCTGGTTGACGTCAACGGCCGGAAAGTGCGCTTTGATCTTGGCCGGATACCCGGCGATATCCCCTGCCAGGGCGTTGATCTCATCATCGTGCCGCAACGCCGGATAGCCTGTGACCAGGCCGCCGGCGCAAACACGCCGCTCGTCATCGACCAACGGAACATCGCGCAGACCGGCGCTGTTGCGCTCTATATCAGCGGCGCTTCAATACGCATGGAAACGGCTGCCAAAGCAGTAGGGCAAAGGCCCTGGTCGGCTTTCGATCGAAACGGTCAGGGCAACGACAACGATTGACGAACTCGCCGACGAAGCGAGCCTGGCTCAATAGCGCCGCATCAAGCCGACGAGACGTCCCTGAATTCGTACCCGGTCGGGGCCGAAAATACGGGTCTTATGGGTCGGGTTGGCCGGCTCCAGCGCAATGGAATCGCCCTTGCGACGCAAGCGTTTCAGGGTGACCTCGTTATTGTCGATCAGGGCCACGACGATGGTGCCGTTATCCGCCGTCTCGCAGCGTTCGATCACCACCGTATCGCCATCATGGATCCCGGCTTCGATCATCGAATCGCCTTCGACCGACAGGGCATAATGCTCGCCGCGCCCCAACAGATCGGGTGGCACGTCGACACTGGCGGCATTGTCGCGCAGCGCCTCGATCGGGGTACCGGCCGCGATCTTGCCGTAGAGCGGCAGCTGCACCGTCTGGCTGGCCGGCGCAACCACGGCGCCGGAAATCGATGGGGTGAAATCGCCATGAATGACATTGGGCGCGAAGCCGCGGCGGTCTTCCTTGACCGGCTTAGCCGCCGGAGCGGGTTTCCGCTGGTCGTCGGCCAGCCGCATGATATCGAGGGCCCGGGCGCGATGCGGCAGCCGGCGGATGAAGCCACGTTCTTCCAGGCCGGTAATCAGGCGATGCACGCCCGATTTTGACTTCAGGCCCAGGGCCTCCTTCATTTCATCGAAAGACGGCGAAATGCCGGTATCGGCCAATCGCTCCTGGATGAACTGGAGAAGTTCGCGTTGCTTCTTTGTCAGCATCAGCTTTCTACCCGTAACCTTGGTCATTCGCCTCCCAATCCAGCGGATCAAGCCCGTAAGGATCGGATAAACGAAGAACAAACCAACAACATGTGGTATGTTCTAGTTTAGTTCCAGGCTAAGGTCAAGCACGTTGACCGGAGAGGGCCGGTGAACCACTCAAATGCTGACGGCGCCGCCCTTCAACCGGATCATCTGCACACGGTCGCCGGCTTTCGCGGCAGCGGCGTGTGGGGGCCGGATGACCAGGGCATCGGCCTTGGCAAGCAGGCTGATCATCGAGCTGTCCTGCAACTGAAACGGCGTGGCAACCTCTGGACCATCGGCATCCCGTGTCAGGGCCGCGCGCAGGTAATCTTGCCGCTGGTCATTGGCGGGCAAATCGCGGCCCAGCGTCACCTGTTCGAGCTGCTCGTCGGTATCCTGCCCCAGCATGCGGGCGATGGCGGGGCGTACGAACAGGATGGAGGTGACAAGGGAGGAAGTCGGATTGCCCGGCAGGCCGATGACGCGCAGATCACCCAGCTGACCGAACATGACGGGCTTACCCGGCCGCATGGCGATTTTCCAGAAATCGAGCGCAACACCTTGGCTTTTCAACACGCGCTGCACGAGATCATGGTCGCCGACCGAAGCGCCGCCGATGGTGACCAGAAGGTCGGCACCGCGCGCCGTGGCGATCATCGCGGCAAGCTGCGCCTCGTTGTCGGGGGCATTACCGAGATTGATGACATCGGCGCCGCTGGCACGCAGCAAGGCGGCGATGGCAAGGCCGTTCGATGCCATGATCTTGCCGGGCGACAAGTGTTCGCCGGGATTGACCAGTTCGTCGCCGGTGGACAAGACGGCGAGCCGCGGTCGCCGCACCACGGTCAGCCAGGGCCAGTTCATCGCCGCGGCGAAGCCGATATCACGCGCCGTCAGGCAGCGTCCTGCAGCGAGGCCTAGGTCGCCGGCAGTGAAATCAAGCCCGCCCGCCCGCACATGCTGCCCCGGACGGAAGCGTTCGTCGGTCAAATGGACGCTGCCCACGGCACCAGACCGGCTGTTCTCCTGAATGACGATGCTGTCGGCGCCATCGGGCAGCATGGCGCCGGTAAATATGCGCGCCGTCTCGCCGGCTGCGAGCGGGCGCTGGGGCGGATGTCCGGCGGCAATTTCAAACGCGACCTTCAGGCCAACGCCGTCCTCGGTGATGCCCCGATCGAGGAGATCGGCACTGCGGACCGCATAGCCATCCATCGCCGAAACCGCCCGTGGCGGCTGCGTCAGGCGCGCGAGCACCGGGGCCGCGAGAACACGGCCGAGCGCGGCCTCAAGTCCGACAACTTCACTGCCCAACGGTTCGAAGGCCGCCAGCACGCGGCTGCGGGCTTCCGCGACGGCGAGCATCACGCGGCCTCGTAATTGCCGGATTTGCCGCCGCTTTTCTGCGTCAGGCGGATATCGCCGATGATCATGCCGCGATCGACCGCCTTGCACATGTCGTAGACGGTGAGGGCCGCGACGGCGACGGCGGTCAAAGCTTCCATTTCAACGCCCGTGCGGCCGACCAGCTTGCAGGTGGCTGTGATGTCGATGGCTGTCGCCGTTTCGTCCAAAGCGAGATCGACCTTAACGGAGCTGAGGGCGAGGGGATGACACAGCGGAATGAGATCGGGTGTACGCTTGGCGCCCATGATGCCGGCCAGCCGCGCCACCGACAGAACGTCGCCTTTCTTGACGCCGCCCTCGCGAATCAAAGCGAGTGTCGCCGGCTGCATCGTGATGCGGCCTTTCGCCGTGGCGATGCGCTCGGTTTCGGCCTTGTCGGAGACGTCCACCATGCGCGCCTTGCCGTCGGCATCGAAATGCGTGAAACCGCTCATCTTCCGTCTCTTCGAAGTTTGTTTTCAACTCGCCGCGGCGTAGCGCGGGGCGTGGTGGCCGAGCAGGCTGCGCGTGGCGGCCGCGACGTCCGCCTGCCGCATCAGGGATTCGCCGACCAGGAAGCAATGCGCGCCGACCATGGCCATGCGCTCAAGGTCGGCCATGCTGTAGAGCCCGCTTTCAGCAACCAGGGTGCGGCCGGAGGGAACCATTGCCGCCAAGTGCTCCGTCGTCGCGAGATCAATCGACAAGGTTTTGAGGTTTCGATTGTTCACGCCAATCAGGCCGGATTTGAGCTTCAGCGCGCGTTGCAGTTCTGCCGCATCATGGACCTCGATGAGGACATCGAGGCCCAGAGCGGATGCCGCCGCTTCCAGCTCCGCCGCCTGGGCATCGGACAGGGCCGCCATGATCAGCAGGATGCAATCGGCACCGATCGCCCGCGCCTCCGCAACCTGATAGGGATCTAGCATGAAATCCTTGCGCAGCACCGGCAGACCGACGGCTGCGCGCGCGGCCTCGAGATAACCGTCGTCGCCCTGGAAATAGGGCTTGTCGGTCAAAACCGAAAGGCAAGTCGCCCCGCCGGTCTGATAGGCTTTTGCCAGCGCCGGCGGATCGAAATCGGCTCGGATCAGGCCTTTCGAGGGCGAAGCTTTCTTTATTTCGGCAATCAAGGCGAAGGCGCCGGCATCGGTCGTGCGCTGCAAAGCCGCTGCAAAGCCGCGTGGCGGGTCGGCGCGGTTGCGCGCGCCCGCCGCGGCGGCGACCTCGCTGAATGGGCGCTCACGGCGACAGGCGGCGATATGCTGCCACTTGTCCTCGCAAATCTTGGCCAGGACGTCGCTCATGATATCGCCTCGGTCACGGTCGTGATCTCAACCAGCTGCTCCAGCTTATCGCGGGCGCGGCCGTGATCGATCGATTCCGCGGCCATGCGGGCGCCGGCCGCAAAATCGGCAGCGGCACCGGCCACCACCAAAGCGCCGGCAGCGTTCATCACGACAATGTTGCGATATGCGCCGGTCTTGCCGTCCAGGAGTTCGCGAATGGCGTTCGCGTTCTCCTCGGGGTCGCCACCGCGGATTTCCGCCATGGAGGATACCGGCAGTTGCAGATCCGCCGGCGCCACCTGGAAGCGGCGAATTTCGCCGTTCTTCAGTTCGCAGACCTCGGTCGGGCCGGTGACGGTGATCTCATCGAGGCCGTCGCTGCCATGCACGACCCAGGCATGCTCAGTGCCGAGATTGCCAAGGACGCGCGCGATCGGCTCCAGCCACTGATCGGAAAAAACGCCGATCAATTGCCGTTTCACGCCGGCCGGGTTGGAGATCGGCCCCATGATATTGAAGATCGTGCGGGTGCCGAGCTCGGTGCGGGTGGGGCCGACATGGCGCATCGCACTGTGATGCTTCTGCGCCCACATGAAGGTCGTGCCGACTTCCCAAAGTGCTTTCTGGACGATCGCCAGATCGGCATCGATATTGACGCCCAGGGCCGCCAGTACGTCGGCGGCGCCGCTCTTGGAAGAGGCCGCCCGGTTGCCGTGCTTGGCGACCTTGACGCCGCAGCCGGCGCAGACGAAGGCAACCGCCGTCGAAATGTTCAGCGTATGGGCGCCATCGCCGCCTGTGCCGCAAACATCGATGGCACCTTCCGGCCCGTCGATCGGCAGCATCTTCTGACGCATGACGGTAACTGCGCCGGTAATTTCATCTATGCTCTCGCCGCGGACCCGCAATGCCATCAGCAGGCCGCCGATTTGCGACGGCGAAGCTTCGCCCGACATCATGATGTCGAAGGCCTCTTGGGCCTGCGCCCGCGTCAGCGATTTGCCTTGCGCGGCAACGGCGATCAGCCCCTTCAAATCCGTATTGCTCATCACGCAACGCGGCTCTGCAGCGGCGAACTGGGAATCAAAGCCGGATCGATATTGAAGCCGCAATCCTGCAGGAAATTCGCCAGCAGCTTATGCCCGTGCTCCGAGGCGATGCTTTCGGGGTGGAACTGCACGCCCGCCATGGGCAGATGCGCGTGCTGCAGCCCCATGATCAGGCCGTCATCCGTTTCCGCGGTAATGCGCAACTCGGCGGGAAATGTCGCACGCTCGACGATCAGCGAATGATAGCGGGTCGCGGTGAAATGCTCCGGCAAATCACGGAATATCGACTGGCCCTTGTGATGGATCACGCTGACCTTGCCATGCATCGGCTTCGGTGCCCGAATCACCTTGCCGCCGAAGGCCTGACCGATCGCCTGGTGGCCCAGGCAAACGCCGAGAATCGGTGCTGCCTCGCCGGCGCGGTCGCGCGCCGAGCGGATCAGATCGAGGCAGATGCCGGCGCGGTCCGGATCGCAGGGACCGGGCGACAGGACGATGCCCTGCGGACGCTTGTCCCACACCTCGGCAACGGAAATCTGGTCGTTGCGATGAACCTCAACCGCGGCGCCGAGGGCACCCAGATAATGGTAGAGGTTGTAGGTAAAGCTGTCGTAATTGTCGATCAGGACAAGCATTTTATCGACCAAATTGCAGGTTTTTGATAAGTCACCAGGGCGCCCGGCTCTGATGAGGTTGGTTAAGTCTATCAGGCGAGTTTCGGCAAAGGAAGCGATCCGACATGCTGTTCATGCAAGGGGTTCCGCCGCATCCGGCATGCCATCCCGCCTGGCAAAGGGGGGCGGGAGGTAGATTTGCCGGCAATTGATCAAGCCGCCGAGGTCGATCAGGGGCCTTTGCCGCCGGATGCGGTGAGAATTGGGCCGTTTGCGCCCGTCGGCAGCGACGGAACCGTGCAAGACGGCCGATCCGAGGTCGACGAGGCAGCGGTAACGGGAGCCGTGCTGCCGGTATTGAAACAGCCGGGCGACCGCCTCCTGGCGGGCAGCCGTAACGGAGCCGGTCCGCTGGTCATGATTCCCGATCCGGAACGGCCGCTCGGGCCGCCTTTGCCCGACTCGGTTGCGGCCAGTGGCGATTTGATCGGTCCCTTTCTGGCCACGCTTTTCCGTCGCCTCATCCTGATTGACCTGGCCGCCGCCGCTGCCGCCGCGGTCTGGTTCGTCCTGCATCCTGCCCTGGCGTCGCTGGATGGCTGGGCATTGATCCTGCTGGGATTGATGTCGCCCGCTCTGTTTTTCGTCTGGCCGTTGCAGCGTCTGGCCCTGCGCGGCTGGCTCAATGCGCAGCGTCTGCAGTGCCGCAATCTGGACCGGCTGCACGACCTGCTCCTGGTGCGCCGGCTGGTTTTCGGCCGTTCCGGCACGTTGAGCCAGGGGCGGCTGCGCATCGTCAGCCTGCAACCCGCTCCGGACACCGCGCCCGCAGAACTGGTCGTCCTTGCAATATCGGCCTATCAGAATGTCGAGGACGTCTGGGGCAGGGCATTCCTGGCCTTCGGTCTCACGCACCGGGTGCATCTGCGGCCGGTCGAAAATGTTCGCGTCGAAGCGGGCCAGGGCTTGAGCGCCGTCGTCGGCGGCAAGACGATCGTGGTCGGGCCGCCTGACTGGCTGCATGAACATGGCATTCCCATTGTGGGCCTCGATGCGCCGGTCGACGAATATCGCCGTCTTGGCCGTGAATTGCTGTTCGTCGGCATTGCCGCAATGGAGCCGCGTTGCCTCGGCGTTTTCGCCTTGGCAGATCCGCCCCGCGCCGGGACAAGCCTTCTCATTCGCACCTGCAAACAATCCGGGCTGGAAACCTGCCTGGTCGGCGAGGCGGCAGACACGCCGACGGCAACCCTGGCCGGGCTGACGGGCGTGGGGAGACTCGTTCCGGCGGCGGAATGTGGAAATTTCGATGATGCGACGACGATGGCGATCGGCCGCTCCAGCGACATTGCCCTGCTGCAGCGCTATGACAATGCCGTCGCCCTGGGACAGACCGCCTTGCGGGCGCTGCCACAGATATCTTTTGGTATTGGCCGCGAAGATACGCGGCACGTGCTGGACTTCATTATTCTGGCACAGGCGATGGCGCGTCGGCTGCCCTTGACCTTTCTGCTGGTGTGGATCAGCGGCTGGCCCCTGGTCGCGGAGGGATTCGGTCTGCTGGAGCTGACGCCGCTCTTGCGATTCGCTTGTCTTGGCAGTGGTATCGTGATTGCTCTGGTACAGTCTCAGCTCTTGCGGCTGATCGACAGCCTCGCTAATGACGAGCATGAAGACTAGGTACGGGAACAGATTTCGTGGCTAAGACACCTCAGCGGGCGAAGGCCGGACGTGCCAGACAGGTTGCTGCAAGAGCCGCAGCGCCGAAAGGTGGGACAAAGGCGGCCGCCAAGAAAGCCGGACCGAAAGCCGGCAAGACGGTGGCGGGCCGTAGAACCAGCGGGAAGACATCGCCGCGGCCGTTTTTTTCGCTCGCGGTCTGGTCGCGGCGGCTGAACCGCTGGCTCGATCACGCGGGCGGCAGGTTCAGTATCGGCATCGGCATCGGCCTGCTGGTCGGGCTGATCGTCGTGCTGGGCTTCAATCGGTTCAATCACTGGGTGACCCAATCGCCAGAGGAGCGCCTGCAGGCGCGCGGCGAATTGCAAGCTCCGGCGATCAACGATTCCGGCGGCTCATCGAAGACCGGATCGAAGCCGGCCGCCGCGGCGTCACCGGCGGCCGAAGGCGATAAGACGATGGAGCAGTTGATCACCGATACGCAATCGGAGGTCACTGAAACCGATGCCGTGCCGGCCAACCCGTCCGACAATTCCGCCAATACGGCCGAGCCGGCGGCGCTGGCGCAGCAGAAGCCGGCGCAGATTGTTCCCAGCCCCGCCGTCCCGCCATCAAAGACGGGTGCCGCGGTCACGCCGGCTGGCAACCCGCCACCCGGCGTACCGGCGGCTTCATCGCCGCCGGAAACCGTGGCCGCAGTACCTGGCAAGCCTGTCCAAAGTATGCCGGCGACGCCGCGCGACGGAGACCGGCCGGCGTGGCTGCGCAATGCGATGGTGCTGCATGCGCCGATTACCGGGCCGATGATCGCGATCGTGCTGGACGATGTCGGCGTCAACAAGCCGGATGCCGAACTGGCTGTCAATCTGCCGGCGCCGATCACGCTGTCGATGATGACCTATGCCGACAACGTCGCCGATCTTGCTGCGCGGGCCCATGCACGGGGACATGAGCTGATGCTGCATGTGCCGATGCAACCGGTCAATCCCAAGGTCAATCCCGGCCCGAACGCCTTGTTGGTGGGACTGAGCCAGGATGAACTGAAGCGGCGGCTCGATTGGGGATTGAGCCGTTTCGCCGGATTCATCGGCATCAATAATCACATGGGCAGCCGCTTCACCCAGGACGAGACCGGCATGCGGACGGTCATGCAGGACCTGCAGGCGCGCGGCCTGCTGTTCCTGGATTCCCGTACCATCGCCAATAGTGTCGGTGAACGCATGGCAGCCGAAGCGGGTGTGCCCCATATCGGCCGCGATGTCTTCCTGGACGATGAAGTCGCTTTGCACGGCGGCGATTCGGTGGCGCAACAGCTGGCTCTGGCAGAACGGATTGCCACCAAGCGGGGTTATGCCATCGCCATTGGCCATCCCCATCCCGCCACCGTGGCGGCGCTGCAAAAATGGATGGTTGATCTGAAGCAGCGGGGGTTCACGCTGGTGCCGCTCAGCGCAGTGGCGCGCCGCGAGCTAGGCGTCGCCGGCTGAAATGGGCGGGCCGTCCGGCCGCCCTTCCGTTCAACGATTACCGCGGCTGGCGGCGAAATGCACGGCTTCCTGCGCCGCGCGGACCAGGGCACGGGCCTTGTTGTGGCATTCCTGGTTTTCGCTTTCCGGCACGCTGTCGTGGACGATGCCGGCGCCGGCCTGGATATACATGACCCCATCCTTGACGACCGTGGTCCGCAGCGCGATGCATGTATCCATGCTGCCATTCGCGGCGAAATAACCTACCGCGCCGGCATAGATGCCGCGCTTCTCCGGCTCTAGCTCCTCGATGATTTCCATGGCGCGGACCTTCGGCGCACCGGACACCGTGCCGGCGGGGAAGCCGGCGCGCAAGGCATCCATGGCATCGTGACCAGCCGCGATATCGCCTTCCACATTGGAGGCGATATGCATGACATGGGAATAATTCTCGATGGTGAAACTGTCCGTCACCTTGACGGTGCCGATCTTGGCGACGCGGCCGACATCGTTGCGGCCGAGATCGAGCAGCATCAGATGTTCGGCGAGTTCCTTCTGATCGGCCAGCAGGTCGGCGGCGAGGGCGCGGTCTTCCTCGGGCGTTGCGCCACGCTTGCGCGTCCCCGCTATGGGGCGGATCGTCACCGTGTCGTCGCGCAACCGTACGAGGATTTCCGGGCTCGACCCCACCACGGCATAGCTGCCGAAGTCGAGGAAGAACAGGAAAGGGGAGGGATTGACGCGCCGCAGCGCGCGATAGAGCGAGAAGGGCGGCAGGCTGAAGGGCAGGCTGAAGCGCTGCGACAGCACCACCTGGAAGATGTCGCCGGCGAGGATGTATTCCTTGGCCTTCTCGACCATCCCGCGGAACTGTTCGCCGGTGAGATTGCTGCTGGGCTCGGGCAGTTCCGGCAGCGGCTCGCTGGCGTTGCGCTGTTGCGGCAGACTGCGATCGAGATCGGCGACGATGTCGTTCAACCGCTCGAGCGCCTGATTATAGGCGGCGCGGGCGGAAACGCCGCTGCCGGGCCAGACCGGCGTGACGACGGTGATCATGTCCTCGACATTGTCGAAGATGGCGACGACGGTGGGGCGCAGGAAGACGCTGTCCGGCAGCGGCAGCTTGTTGGGCGAAATGTCGGGCAGCTTTTCCATATGCCGGACCATGTCGTAGCCCAGATAGCCGAACAGACCGGAGGCCATCGGCGGCAGCCCGCGCGGCAAGTCGATCCGGCTCTCGGCAATCAGCTGCCGCAGCGAATCCAGAGCGGGCTTGTCGGTCGGCGCAAAATCGTCCGGCTGGAAGCGGGCCTGGCGATTGATCTCAGCCTTGTCGCCCTTGCAGCGCCAGATCAAATCGGGCTTCAGGCCGATCAGCGAATAGCGGCCGCGGACATTGCCGCCCTCGACCGATTCCAGGAGGAAGGAATTGATCCGCCCATCCGCCAGCTTGAGCATCGCCGAAACCGGCGTCTCGAGGTCGGCAACCAGCTTGGTCCAGACCACCTGTGGCTTGCCCTCATCATAGAGGGAGGTAAAGCCGTCGATTTGCGGTTCGATGATCATTCTTCCGACAGAGCCTTATCAACCTGCTGATCGTCGCGCGTGACGGGAATCTGCTGTTGCAGGGCGGTCGAGAACTCATCCGTCAACTGGAAGCGGAGATCCTGCAGCAGTTTATCGGAGACCAGCTTCGCGTCATCCTTGTGGTCGGCTGCAATGGCCGGCGTGATGCCGGTCAGTTGCGCGGCGACGGCGCCATCCGTCGTCTCGCCGTCGACGTAATCGCCGATTTTCGCGGCGAAGAGCTTTTGCGCGAGATCGACGGCGATGCCGCTATCCTGGTCGCCGACATTGCGGGCGAAGCTGGCACTGTGCTTCAGCGTCAGATTGAGCGCCTTGGCCTGATCGGCAAGGCTGCCGCCATTGTGCAGCTTGTCGATGATCTGTTTCGCTTGCTTGGCGACCGCCTGGCGCTGCTGATCGAGGGTCCAGTCCTTGGCCACCTGATCCTTGATCTCGGCCAGCGGCTTCAGTTCCGGCGGCGTGACACCGGTGACCTGCACCACCGCATAGGCGCCGTCTTGCAGCGGAACAACCTGGCTGGTGCTGCCGCTCTCCGTCTGCTGGATCAAAGCAGTCACCTCGGGACGCAAGCCGGCATCCTTGCCTTCCTTGTCATTGCCGAGGCTGTCGACGGCATCGACCTTCTTGAGGGGCAGATTTAGCTTTTGTGCAGCATCCGCGACACTGGCACCGCCGCCCAGGGCGTCGTCGAGCTGATTGAGGATGCCAACCAGGCTGTCATTGGCCTTGCCCAGCGCCAGATTGTTGCGAAGCTGATCCTTGACCTGATCCAGCGTCTGCGTGTTGCCCGGCGTAATCGCTTTCACGTGCAGGAGGTGGGTACCGAAAGCCGTCTTGATCGGCGCGGAAACAGCATCTTCCGCCAGCGCAAAGGCCGGGTCCTGCAATTCCTTGGGCTGCACCGTGTCCTTGCTGTGGGTGCCAAGGTCGATCGGCGCGTTGCCGGTCACATCCTTGACGGCGGCCGAGAAAGTCTTGCCGCCTTTCATCGCCCCCAGCACCTTGTCGGCAACCGCCGGATCCTGCACCACAATCTGCTCGATATCGCGGGTTTCCGGCGTCGAATATTCCGCCTTATGCGCGTCATAGGCCTGGGCGACATCCTGGTCGCTGACGGTCACGTCCTTCATGAAATCATTGGGCGATAGCAGCAGCACATTGGCCGCCCGGTATTCCGGACGCATGTATTCCTTGCCGTGATCCTTGTGGAACTGGGTGAGGGCGGCATCGTCCGGCTGCGGGATATTGGTGACCGAAGCGGCGGGAATGACCAGCGTATCGGCGGCGCGCGTTTCGGCCTGATAGCCGTAGATCTCATTGGTCAATTGCTGCGGCACCTCGGAGGAGCCGAAGAGGGCACGGAACAGCATGCGATTTTGCAGGCTTTGACGCATCTGCGTCACGAAGCCAGCCTCGTCGCTGCCCATTTGGCCGAGAACGCTGAGAAACTGCTGGCGGCTGAATTTGCCGTCCGGTCCCTGGAAAGCCGGATTGACCTGGATGGTCTGCAGCACCATCGAATTGGGCACGGCGATATCAAGCTGCTTTGCGTAGACCTGGAAGAGCTTTTCGTTGATGCCTTGATCGACCACCTTCTGGGCGATTCCGAGCGCTTTCAACTGCTGCATCGTCAGTTGCGGATACTGCCGCTGGTACTGCTGCAACGTCTGGCGCAAATCGTGGCTCAACTCCGCCTGGCTGTATTCGAGGTTGCCGATCTTGGCAATCGGCGCGCTCTTGGTCGAGCCACGGAAAATATCGCCGACGCCCCAGGCGCCGAAGGCGAAGATCAGAATGACGAAGAGGACCTTGGCAATCCAGGAAGCTGTCTTGTGGCGGATCGTGCTGAGCATCTTGATATTCCAGATTAAAATCGGCCGGCATCATAGGGACGGGGACCCGCGGCGGCAAGCGCCGTGGCTCCGGCGCGGCCGCCCCGATCTGCGTATTTCCGGCCCGCCCGGGCGACTGGAGGTCGCGGCGCCGCTATGCTACCTACCTCCCGGCGCCCCGGTTCCGATTATAGGACCCGGCCAGAGCCCCGCTCGGACCAGTTATTGTTCGGACCAGCATTGTGAGGACGGATGACCACCGCGAATGTACGGCCCTTGGCGGCCGGAAACTGGAAAATGAATGGAACCCGCCAGTTTGCCCAGGATCTCGCCCGGGGATTGGCCGAGAAGGCCGCAGCTGCGGGAACCGGCCTGGCGGCCGAGGTGCTGATCTGCCCGCCCTTTCCGTATCTTGAGGCGGCAATGACGGCCGTCGCCGGCCGGATCGCGGTCGGCGCCCAGGATTGCCATGCCAAGGTTTCCGGCGCCCATACCGGCGACGTCGCCGCTGCCATGCTGGCCGATCTTGGATGCCGGCATGTCATTCTCGGTCATTCGGAGCGCCGCACGGATCACGGCGAAACCAGCGCCGAGGTGCAGGCCAAGGCCGGTGCGGCTTTGACGGCGGGCCTGACGGCGATCGTCTGCGTTGGCGAAACCGAAGCGGAACGCGATCGCGGCGATACGATAAAAGTAGTGGAAAAACAGCTGCTTGAGTCGATTCCCGAAGGCGCCTCGGCCGCCAATCTGGTGATTGCCTACGAGCCGGTCTGGGCCATCGGCACGGGCCGCACACCTACTGTTGCGGATGTCGAGGCGGTCCATGGCGCGATCCGCCGCCTGCTGGAGAAGAAGCTGGCAGATGGCGACCGCGTCCGCATCCTCTATGGCGGCTCGGTCAAACCGGGCAATGCCGCCGAACTGATGGCCATTCCCCATGTCAATGGCGCCCTGGTGGGTGGGGCCAGCCTCAAAGTCGAGGATTTCTGGGCAATCGTGGCGGCTTGCCGCTAAACTGTGCGCAACCCACATGGGGGCGGCCGGGCTATGGCGCGAGCGGGCATGCCTGCCCGCCGCAAATGGTGCTGGCAATCGCCGGGCAAACCGGTTAGAACCGCGACCAAATTCACGTGAATTCAAAGGATTGGTGCGATGATTATCGTACTGGTAGTGCATATTTTGATTGCCGCCTTCCTGGTCGGCATCATCCTCGTGCAGAAGAATGAAGGCGGGCTCGGCGGTCTGGGCGGCAGTTCAGGCAGCGGGGGCATGGGCGGCCTGCTCGCCGGCCGGACCCAGGCCAATCTGCTGACCCGCACGACGGCGGTCCTAGCGGCGGCTTTTTTCGTCACCAGCATTGCTTTGGCGACGTTTTCGAGCCGCGGCGGCCACAATGTGCTGGTGCCGGAAGTCAATCAGCCGGTCGGCAATACGTCGCAGCCTCTGGCGCCGTTGAATACCACCAATCCGGCTTTGCCTGAGACGGGCAGCGGTTCGGTGCCGGCGGCCCCGGCGACATCCGTTCCGGCCGAGCCGGCGCCTGCCAAACCGGCGGCTCCGGCCGGGCAGTAAGCGAAGTCTTGAGTCGCGGCTTCGGCCGCCGATTCACGTCAAGATTTAAGTTGCACCGGGGGCAGCGATTGTTCGCTTGCCCTCATCCCTTGATTCGTTTCATAACGTCAGTCCATGACTCGCTTTATTTTTATCACCGGCGGCGTGGTTTCCTCTTTGGGAAAAGGCCTCTCGTCGGCGGCACTCGGTGCCTTGCTGCAAGCCCGCGGCTTCAAAGTTCGACTCCGCAAATTGGACCCCTACCTCAATGTCGATCCGGGCACGATGAGCCCGTATCAGCATGGTGAGGTCTATGTAACGGACGATGGCGCGGAGACCGATCTCGATCTCGGCCACTACGAACGGTTCACGGGTATTTCGTCGCGCCGCAGCGACAGCGTGACCACCGGACGGATATATTCCGACGTGCTCGCCAAGGAACGGCGCGGCGACTATCTCGGCGCCACCATCCAGGTCATTCCGCATGTGACGGATGCGATCAAGGATTGGATCAAGGCGGATGTGACCGACGAGGATTTCGTGCTCTGCGAGATCGGCGGCACGGTCGGCGATATCGAGAGCCTGCCGTTCCTGGAAGCGATTCGCCAGTTTGCCAACGAAGTGGGCCGCGAGCGCGCGATGTTCGTGCACTTGACCCTGGTGCCCTGGATTCCCGCGGCCGGCGAATTGAAAACCAAGCCGACCCAGCATTCCGTCAAGGAACTGCAATCGGTCGGTATCCAGCCGGACATCCTGCTCTGCCGCTGCGACCGTGAAGTCCCGGCCGACAGCCGGCGCAAGATTGCGCAGTTCTGCAACGTGCGGCCCTCGGCGGTCATTCAGGCGCTCGACGTCGACACGATTTACGCGGTGCCGCTCGCCTATCACGCCGAAGGCTATGACCGCGAGGTCTGCCGCCACTTCGGCCTGGACGCTCGGGAGCCCGATCTGCGCCGCTGGCAGCAGGTGGTTGACCGTATCCGCTCGCCGGAAGGTGAAGTCACCATCGCCGTGGTCGGCAAATATACGTCGCTGTTGGATGCCTATAAGTCGTTGGCCGAAGCCCTGCGTCATGGTGGCATCGCCAGCAATGTGAAGGTCAATCTCAACTGGATCGATTCGGAGATTTTCGAGCGCGGCGATGCGGTGGAGCATCTCGAGAACGTTAACGGCATCCTGGTGCCGGGCGGGTTCGGCGAACGTGGTTCGGAAGGCAAGATCGCAGCCGTTAAATTTGCCCGCGAACGCAAGATTCCTTATTTCGGCATCTGCTTTGGCATGCAGATGGCGGTGATCGAAGCGGCGCGCGACCTGGCCGGCATCGCCAAGGCGGGTTCGACCGAATTCGGCCCCTGCGATGAACCAGTGGTCGGCCTGATGACCGAATGGATCCGCGGCAACGTGCTGGAAAAACGCTCCGCCGAGGGCGATCTCGGCGGCACGATGCGGCTTGGCGCCTATGAGTGCCAGATGGCGCCGGGCAGCCTGGTGGCCGATATCTACGGCGCTACGGCGATCACCGAACGCCACCGTCATCGCTATGAAGTGAATATCAATTACAAGGAACGCCTGGAGAAATGCGGGTTGCGTTTCTCCGGCATGTCGCCTGACGGCGTGCTGCCCGAGATCGTCGAAATTCCCGACCATCCCTGGTTCGTCGGCGTGCAGTTCCATCCCGAGTTGAAGTCACGGATTTTCGAGCCGCATCCGCTCTTCTCGTCCTTTATCGCGGCGGCCGTGACGCAGTCGCGCCTCGTCTGAGGCGTCGCAATCTTTCAAGCGAGGCATAAATGAACGCCGTGCAACCTCAAGCCGTGCAGCCGCGGCACGTGCCGGTCGGCAAATTCGAGGTCGGCAATGATCTGCCTTTGATGCTGATTGCCGGGCCGTGCCAGCTGGAAAGCCGCGAACATGCGCATGAGATGTGCCATGCGCTGGTGGAAATCACCGGCAAGCTCGGCATCAACCTCGTTTACAAGACCAGCTTCGACAAGGCGAACCGCACCAGCGTCAATGCCCAGCGCGGGCTCGGCATGGATAAGAGCCTGCCGATCTTCGCGGAGCTGCGTGAGAAGTATGGCGTGCCTGTCCTGACCGACGTGCATGATGCGCAGCAATGCCAGCCGGTCGCCGAAGCCGTCGACGTGCTCCAGATCCCGGCTTTCCTGTGCCGCCAGACCGATCTCCTGATCGCCGCCGCGGAAACCGGCCGCGTCATCAATATCAAGAAGGGCCAGTTCCTGGCGCCCTGGGACATGAAGAACGTGGTCGCCAAATGCGTTCAGGCCGGCAATGACAAGGTCTTCATGTGCGAGCGCGGCGCCAGCTTCGGCTATAACACGCTGATCAGCGACATGCGGGCTCTGCCGATCATGGCGGCGAGCGGCTTTCCGGTGATTTTCGACGCCACCCATTCGGTCCAGCAGCCGGGCGGGCAGGGCACCTCCAGCGGCGGCCAGCGCGAATTCGTGCCCGTCCTCGCCCGTGCCGCGGCGGCGGTCGGCGTTGCCGGCGTTTTCGTGGAGACGCACCAGGATCCGGATCATGCGCCCTCGGACGGACCGAATATGGTGCCAATCAAGCATCTGCCGCGCGTTCTGGAAACGCTGCTCGCTTTCGACCGCATCGCCAAAGCGCGGCCCATCGAGCAGTTCGCCTGACATCGGTTGCCCGGTTCGATCCGTTACCGGGACATGCGGCGCCTTCTGACGGCCGTTACGATGTCGCGGCAGATTGACCCCAGGTGAAGCTGCCCGTACCCTCGCCGGCAGACCGGTTGGACGAAGGGTAAGGGGAGGTTGATGGGTGCCTTGACGGGACGGGCCGGGGAAGCTCTCGCCATTGGCAAGACAATGGTACGCCAGGGACCGGAATTTGCGCGCTATGTGCTGAGCCGTGCAGCCCGGGATTCCTGCCCCTCGATCGCCGCCGCCCTCGGCTATAACTCGCTGCTCGCCGTGGTGCCATTGCTGGCGATCGGCCTTGCCATGTTCGCCGCCTTCCCGGCCTTCAGCAACATTCGCCAAGACCTCCTTGCGACGCTCTTCAACAACCTGGCGCCGGCGATCGGCGCCACCGTGCAGGATTATCTGCAGACCTTCATTCGGAATGCCGGGAAGACCACGGGGGCAGGCGTCGTCGCCCTCGGGCTCACCGCCATCCTGCTGATCAACACCATCCAGACCGCCTTCGACCGCATCTGGGGCACGCATGCGGCGCGGGCGACTTTCCAGCGGCTCCTGATCTACTGGGCACTCCTCACCCTGGGGCCCCTGCTGTTCGGCGCCAGCTTCTCGATTTCCGGCTATGTCTTTGCCAAGGCGCAGTCGGTCAGCGGCTATCGCCTTTCATCAGGCTTTAGCGTCATCAATACGGTCATGCCCTTCCTGCTGGAGGCGGTGGGTTTTGCCTGTTTCTACCGCCTGATCCCGTCGCGCTATGTCCGGCTCGGCGACGCGGCGACCGGCGCCTTTGTTGCCGCACTCCTGTTCGAATTGCTCAAGCGCGGGTTCGGCCTCTATCTTCACTATTTCCCCACTTATCAGGCTGTCTATGGCGCTCTGGCGACCGTGCCTGTGCTGTTGCTCTGGACCTATCTCGCCTGGCTCATCGTTCTTTACGGCGCGGAGATCGTCGCCGCGCTGCCGGAATGGCGCGCGGGGCGCCGCGTCGTCGGCGGCGATATTCACCGGTCCGACAGCTTCGCCCTGATGATGGATGTCCTCTGGGTATTGCGTGAGGCAGCCAGCCACGGCAGTGGTCTCAAATTCTATCAATTGCAATCCGAGCTGACGGCTGATCCCGGCCGGCTCGCCGCCATCCTCGACAACCTCCGGCGGATCAGGGTGGCGTCGCGCAGCGACGATGATCGCTGGCATCTCAGCCGCGACTTGCGCCAGCTCAGCCTCTTTGATCTCTGCCGCCAGCTCGGCCTCGTCCTCGGCACGCCCAGCGCAACACCGCCCCATCTGGAACCTCTGGTTCGCCATCTCGACGCGCATGAGCGGGAGATGCTGGGCCGGCCGGTCGACGACTGGCTGGCGCAACTGCACGCGCATGATGAACAGTCGGTGACCGGGGACAAAAGCGCCGCTGGCGGCGAAAACGGGATAGTTCCGATCGCCGCAGATGGCTATAAAAGCGACAGTAATTGATACCGGTAACGTATCTGAAAACAGGCTGGCCGCGCTGCAGCGGCAGCTACCATTGACGAAGAGGCAAGTGACATGAGCGCGATCATCGATATCCATGCCCGTCAGATTCTCGACAGCCGCGGCAATCCGACGGTGGAAGTGGATGTGACCCTGGACAGCGGCGCCAGCGGGCGCGCAGCGGTGCCGTCGGGCGCTTCGACGGGGGCCCATGAGGCGGTCGAGCTGCGCGACGGCGACAAGTCACGCTATCTCGGCAAAGGCGTCCTCAATGCGGTTGCCGCGGTCAATGGCGAGATTTTCGACGCGATTGGCGGCCTCGATGCCGACGATCAGGTTGAGATCGACCAGACCATGATCTCGCTTGACGGCACGCCGAACAAGGCGCGGCTGGGCGCCAATGCCATTCTCGGCGTCAGCCTCGCCGTCGCGAAGGCTGCGGCAGAGGAGGCCGGCTTGCCGCTCTACCGCTATGTCGGCGGCACCCAGGCGCGGCAACTGCCGGTGCCGATGATGAACATCATCAACGGCGGCGCCCATGCCGACAATCCCATCGACTTCCAGGAATTCATGATCCTGCCGGTCGCCGCGTCCAGCGGTACGGAAGCCATTCGCTGGGGCGCCGAAGTGTTTCACGCCCTGAAGGCGCAGCTGAAGGCCGCCGGCCACAACACCAATGTCGGCGACGAAGGCGGCTTCGCGCCCAACCTCGCCAGCGCCGAGAAAGCGCTCGACTTCATCGTGCAGTCGATCGAGAAGGCCGGGTTCAGGGCTGGCAGCGAGATCGCCCTCGGCCTCGATGCCGCCTCGACCGAGTTCTTCAAGAACGGCAAGTATGATCTGGAAGGCGAGGGCAAGGTGCTGGATGCCGCCGGCATGGTCGATTTCTATGCGAAGCTGGTCGGCGCTTATCCCATCATCTCCATCGAGGACGGCATGGCGGAAGATGATTGGGACGGCTGGAAGGCCTTGACCGATCGCCTGGGCGGCAAGGTTCAGCTGGTCGGCGACGATCTCTTCGTCACCAATCCGATCCGCCTCGCCGACGGTATTCGCCGCGGTGTTGCCAATGCCATTCTGATCAAGGTCAACCAGATCGGTACGCTGACGGAAACGCTGGAAGCGGTGGAGATGGCGCACAAGGCGGGCTATCGCGCGGTGATGTCGCATCGTTCCGGCGAGACCGAGGATTCAACCATTGCCGATCTCGCCGTTGCCACCAATTGCGGCCAGATCAAGACCGGCTCGCTCTCGCGTTCCGATCGGATCGCCAAATACAATCAGCTGATGCGCATCGAGGAACAGTTGGGTTCCGCCGCGCGTTTTGGTGGCCGCGCCGCGATCGCGCGCTAAGCGCGCGTCGTACATTCGCCTGCTCTCGAAGCGGCGGCTCACGCAAATATCTGCGTGAGCCGCAAGCTTTTCGATTGACGCCGCGAATCGAGATGTGATTCCCTCGTTTCATGGACATTCGTCGCGAATTCAGGCGTCGCTCGCGTCAGGTGCTGTGGCAGCTGCTGGGAGCATGTATCGCCGGTTACTTTGTGTATCACGCCGTGCAGGGTGATCGCGGCGTGATCGCATGGATTCAGGTGAGCCAGCGTCTTGCGCAGGCGAAGTCGGAACTCGACAAGAGCAACAGCGATCGTGCGATGATGGAGCAGCGCGTCGCGCTGCTCTCGAATTCCAGCCTTGATCTCGATATGCTGGAAGAGCGCGCCCGCATCATGCTGAATTTCAGCCATCCGGATGATCTGGTGATCCTGCTGGACCCTTCGAAAACCTCACCCGCAGACGCTGCGAAGGCCGAAACAGGCTTTAATTAACTGATATTCAGTTAATTGTAATATTTCTCTTTTTATTCAGAGCGTTAACCATCCTTGATTTTGCCCCGTTGATTCCCATAATAACGGTACAGAATGACGACCGGCCGGCCTTGCAGTTGCAATGACTCTTGCGCGGACCGTGTCGCTGATCAGCATCATCATCCGACCTATATTTTTTCGGATCAAAGGGGAGGTTCATGGCTAAGCCAGCTCAAGCAAAGACCGCTGCCGCACGTCCTGGTCGCGGCAAGGACCAACCCGCCAGCTCGGAAGAGCTCCTCAAATACTATCGCGACATGCTGTTGATCCGCCGCTTCGAAGAGAAGGCGGGGCAGCTTTATGGCATGGGTCTGATCGGCGGCTTCTGCCACCTTTATATCGGCCAGGAAGCGGTGGTGGTCGGCCTGCAGGCGGTGGCGGAAGAGGGCGATACCATTATCACCAGCTATCGCGATCACGGCCACATGCTGGCAACCGGCATGGACGCCAAGGGCGTCATGGCGGAACTGACCGGACGCATCGGCGGCTATTCGAAGGGCAAGGGCGGCTCGATGCATATGTTCAGCCGGGAGAAGGGCTTCTTCGGCGGCCACGGCATCGTCGGCGCGCAGGTGCCGCTGGGGACAGGCCTCGCTTTCGGCCACCACTATCGAAATGACGGCAAGCTCACCATGACCTATCTCGGCGACGGTGCCATCAATCAGGGTCAGGTCTACGAGGCCTTCAACATCGCCGAGCTGTGGAAGCTGCCGGTTCTCTACGTCATCGAGAACAACAAATACGCCATGGGCACCAGCGTTCAGCGCGCTTCCGCCGGCACCGAACTCTATAAGCGCGGCTCTGCCTATGGCATTCCCGGCGCCCAGGTGGACGGCATGGACGTGCTGGAAGTGAAGCAGGCTGGCGAAGACGCCGTTGCCCATATCCGCGCCGGCAAGGGGCCGTTCATCCTGGAAATGATGACCTATCGCTATCGCGGCCATTCGATGTCCGATCCGGCCAAATATCGCAGCAAGGAAGAGGTCGCGAAAATGCGTCAGGAGCATGATCCGATCGATCATCTGCGCGAGCGTCTGCTGAAGGACAAGCATGCCGATGAGGCGGCACTGAAGAATATCGATCGTGAGATCAAGGATATCGTTTCGGCAGCCACCGATTTTGCCCAGAGCAGCCCGGAACCGGATCCGGCTGAGCTCTATACCGACGTATTGCTGGAAGCCTGAGGGGAGAGAAGACAATGGCTGTCGATATTTTGATGCCGGCTCTGTCTCCGACCATGACCGAAGGCAAGCTCGCCAAATGGCTGAAATCGCCGGGCGATGCAGTAAAGGCCGGTGACATTCTGGCGGAAATCGAGACCGACAAGGCGACCATGGAAGTGGAAGCGGTCGATGAAGGCATTCTTGACCGCATCGTGGTCGAGGCCGGCACCGACAACGTCGCCGTCAACAGCGTGATCGCTATCCTGCGCGGCGAGGACGAAGCGGCCGGCGCCGCGGCACCCGCGCCGAAAGTCACGCCGGCGCCGAAAGCCGCTCCGGCCCCGCAGGCGGAAGCGCCCAAGGCAGAGGCCAAGACGTCATCGGCCTTGCCGGCACCTGCCGCGGCTTCAATCGCCGCCGAGCCGGATTATACCGGACCGACCACCACCCATACGGTGCGCGAAGCTCTCCGCGACGCCATGGCGGAAGAGATGCGCCGTGACGAGACGGTCTTCCTGATGGGCGAAGAGGTCGCCGAATATCAGGGCGCCTATAAGGTCAGCCAGGGCCTCCTGGAGGAATTCGGGCCGAAGCGCGTGATCGACACGCCGATTACCGAACATGGCTTTACCGGCATCGGTGTCGGCGCCGCCTTCAGCGGCCTGAAGCCGATCGTCGAGTTCATGACCTTCAACTTCGCCATGCAAGCGATCGATCAGATCATCAATTCGGCAGCCAAGACGCTTTATATGTCGGGTGGCCAGATGGGCTGCCCGATCGTCTTCCGTGGCCCCAATGGTGCCGCTTCCCGTGTCGCCGCCCAGCATTCGCAATGCTACGCCAGCTGGTACGCCCATTGTCCCGGCCTGAAGGTGGTGGCGCCCTGGTCGGGGGCCGATGCCAAGGGCCTGCTCAAGGCGGCGATCCGCGATCCCAATCCGGTGATCTTCCTCGAAAACGAGATGATGTACGGTCACAGCTTTGAGGTGCCGAACGATCCTGACTGGATCGTGCCGATCGGCAAGGCAAAAGTGGTGCGGACCGGCAAGGACGTGACCATCACCGCGTTCTCGCGCATGGTCGGCGTTGCCTTGCAGGCAGCCGACGAATTGGCGAAGCAGGGCATCGAGGCGGAAGTCATCGATCTCAGAACTATTCGCCCGCTCGATACCGAGACCATCGTCAATTCGGTGAAGAAGACCAATCGACTGGTGACGACGGAAGAAGGCTGGCCCTTCGCCGGCATCGGCGCGGAACTCGCCGCGGTGATCATGGAACAGGCCTTCGACTGGCTCGATGCGCCGGTCATGCGTGTCGCCGGCATCGATGTGCCGATGCCTTATGCCGCCAATCTTGAAAAGCTGGCCCTGCCGCAAGCGGAGACGATTGTCGATGCTGCCAAGCGCGCCTGCTATCGCTGAACCGGGCAAGAAGGAGGCTGAGACGATGCCGATCAATATCCTGATGCCCGCTTTGTCGCCGACCATGACGGAAGGCAATCTGGCGCGCTGGCTGAAGAACGAAGGCGACACTGTCAAGGCCGGCGATGTGCTGGCCGAAATCGAGACCGACAAGGCGACGATGGAAGTCGAAGCGGTGGATGAAGGCCGCATCGGCAAGATCGTGGTGCCGGCCGGCACCGAAGGCGTCAAGGTCAATGAGGTGATCGCCGTCCTGCTGGAAGAAGGCGAAGACGCCAGTGCGCTCAGCAAGGCTGCGCCGGCGCCGAAGCCGGCGGCCAAACCGGCCGAGGCGCCGGCGGCTAAGGCGAACGGTACAACCCCGGCCCCGGCAGCCGCTGCACCGGCGGCCCCGCCGCAGCAGATTGCGGCGTCTGCCGCTGCGCCCGCCAAGGGAGATCGCATTTTTGCCAGTCCGCTGGCGCGGCGTATCGCCACGGAGAAGGGTATCGACCTGGCGGCTCTGGCCGGCAGCGGCCCGCATGGCCGGATCGTGCGACACGATGTCGAAGAAGCTATTGCCAAAGGCGGCACGGCGAAGCCGGCGGCACAGCCGGGCGCCGCGCCGGCAGCTGCCAAGGCACCGCCGGTTTCCGGTGCGCAGGGTTTTGGCGAAGGCGCTTTCGATCTTGTCCCGCATACCAACATGCGCAAGACCATCGCCCGTCGCCTGCAGGAATCGAAGCAGTTCGTGCCGCACTTCTATCTCACGGTCGATATGGAAATCGATCGTCTGCTGAAGCTGCGCGAGGAGATCAACGCGGCGTCACCCAAGGACGGGGCGGGCGCCTATAAGCTGTCGGTCAACGACTTCATCATCAAGGCCTGCGCGGTTGCCCTGAAGCAGGTGCCGACGGCAAATGCGTCCTGGAGCGATGACGGCGTCAAGATGTACAAGACCGCCGACATTTCCGTTGCAGTGGCCATCCCCAATGGCCTGGTGACGCCGATCATTCGTTCGGCCGAGAGCAAGCGTCTCACGGACATTTCCAATGAGATGAAGTCGCTGGCGGGGCGGGCACGTGACGGCAAGCTGAAGCCGGAGGACTATACCGGCGGCAGCTTTTCGCTTTCCAATCTCGGCATGTTCGGTATCAAGAGCTTCAGCGCCATCATCAATCCGCCGCAGGGATGCATCCTTGCAGTCGGGGCGGGACAGCAGCAGCCGGTCGTGCGTGACGGCCAGCTGGCCGTGGCAACGGTGATGAGTGCCACCCTCTCGGTCGACCATCGCGTGGTGGACGGCGCCATCGGCGCCGAATACCTCGCGGCCTTGAAAAAGCTGATCGAGCAGCCTCTGGGCATGCTGGTCTAGGCGGCGAGATGCGCCGTCATTCCATCTTGGCGATGTTGGCCGGGCTGGTCGCCAGCCCGGTCGCGGCCGATGACCACGTGCCTTTGGAGAAGCAGTTCTATGACTTCTTCGACGGGCGTTGCACGCAGTCGATGAACGATCAGCTGCGGCAACAGGGCAAGGATCCGACGGCGAGCCGTTACCGGACCGGCATCGGCACCTATTGTAGTTGCACCGCCCAGGCCGTGGTCAGCTGGCTGAGTGCCGAGGAGATCCTGCAATTCGCCAACGACCCGGAACAGGAGCCGGGCGCCAGCAAGATGCGGCCCTATTTCCTGTCATGCCGGGACAAAGCACAGCAGGCAACGCAATGAACGAGACGGTTTCAAAGAAAAAGTCGGCTTGGATCATCGCGCTTGCCATTGTGATCGTGGCCGCCGGGGCAATCGGCTGGTTTACTTATCAACGGGAAGCTGCCCAGCCGGCAATTGATGCTGCCGCTTACAAGAGCGTGTTCCTGGATAATTGTCTGAAGCAGGCCAATACTGCCGCTTTGCAACAGGGCAAATCCTACAACGAGGAACAGAAGCGGATTTTGCAGCAGGTCTGCAGCTGCGGCGCTGACCGCACCTTGCAGCAGTTCACGCCGCAGGATATTGCCGCTTTCCAAGCCAATCCCAATGACGGAGCGATGCTGGAGCGGATCAAAGGCATCATGCAAAGTTGTGCGACGGCAACCGTCATGCCGGCGACAAATCCCTGATGGGGCGCAACAGCTGATGCGAAAGGTTGTATGGATCGTCTCAGGCGGCGCGCTCTTGATCTTGGTGCTGGCGGTTGGTCTCGCGTCGATCTGCTTGCATCAACTGGGTGATCCGACCAGCCGGGCCAGTGCGTGGTTTAGTGAAGAGGTTGTCGATAGGTGCGTTGCAGCGGGCCAGCACGGACAAGAGACGGAATCATCCGAGGCGCCCAATGACAACGTCGTTGATCTGTGTCGCTGCAGCACCGACGATCTGCGGGAGGATTTGGCTGATACGGGCCTTGGCGGGCTGATGCATATGGTTTTCGTTGAAGGTGTCAGCGCCAAGTTTCAACGGGTGATGGATGCCTGCCAGGCGACGCCGTCGGCGCCTTGAGGTGGAGCGAACGGAGACCGGAATGTTTTCAGCAAAGATGACAAGCATTTGTCTCGGCGGCGTTCTGGCGGTGATGATTCTAGGTGTGCAGGCTGGCGCAGCAGAGGATTTCACCTCGGGTTTTCACCGGAGTTGCGTCAGCAGTGCGGTCGCCAGTGTTGAAACGAATGGCGTCAAGGCTGATGCAGCATTCCAGAAGAAGGTGAATGGTTATTGCGACTGTGCACTGGCCCATATCAAAGATCAGTTTACTGCGTCGGAGCTGATGTCGTTGTCGGGCCAAAATGCGGATCCCGCCGTTGCCAATCGCATCAGGCCCATCATGCAGCAATGCTACAAAGAGAATTTCAAACAATAGGTGACCAGGATGTCTGATACATCTTTTGACCTGATCATTGTCGGGGGCGGGCCCGGTGGTTACGTGGCGGCTATTCGCGCTGCGCAGCTTGGCCTCAATACCGCGCTGGTCGAGCGCGAGCATCTCGGGGGTATCTGCCTCAATTGGGGATGCATCCCGACCAAGGCGCTGCTGCGCACGGCCGAAGTGGCGAACCTGATCCGCCATGCCGGCGATTTCGGTCTGTCGGTCAGCGGCTTCGGCATCGACCTGCCAAAGATCGTCGAGCGTTCCCGCAAAGTCGCGGCGCAGCTCTCCGGTGGCGTCAAGCATCTGCTGAAAAAGAACAAGGTCACCGTCTTCGACGGTCAGGGCAAGCTCAACGGCAGCGGCAAGCTGCTGGTGGAAAAGGACGGCGCCAAGGTTGCCGATCTCACCGCCAAGCACATCATTCTGGCGACCGGCGCCCGCGCTCGTGCGTTGCCAGGGTTGGAGCCGGATGGCAAGCTGGTCTGGACCTACAAGGAAGCGATGGTGCCGAAGGAAATGCCGAAGTCCCTGCTGGTGGTCGGCAGCGGCGCCATCGGTATCGAGTTCGCCAGCTTCTATCGCAGCCTCGGCGTCGAGGTGACGGTGGTAGAAGTGGTCGACCGCATTCTGCCGGTGGAGGATGCGGAGATTTCCGCCTTTGCCCACAAGTCCTTCGAGAAGCAGGGGATGAAAATCATCACCGGCGCTGCCGTGAAGGGCCTGAAGAAGTCGGCCAATAATGTGACGGCGACCATCGAAAGCGGCGGCAAGTCACAGGATATCACCGTCGACCGGGTCATTCTCGCCGTCGGCATCGTCGGCAATGTCGAGAATATCGGCCTCGAGGGCACCAAGGTTAAGGTCGAGAAGACCCATGTGGTGATCGACGAATATTGCCGCACTGGCGAGCCCGGCGTCTATGCGATCGGCGATCTCGCCGGCCCGCCCTGGTTGGCGCATAAGGCGAGCCATGAGGGTGTGATCTGCGTCGAGAAGATCGCGGGCGTGAAAGATGTGCATCCGTTGAACGTCACCAATATCCCCGGCTGTACCTATTGCACGCCGCAGATCGCCAGCGTCGGCCTGTCCGAAGCGGCGGCGAAGGCCAAGGGATATGACGTCAAGGTCGGCCGCTTCCCCTTCATCGGCAACGGCAAGGCGATCGCCCTGGGCGAGCCGGAAGGCCTGGTCAAGACGGTTTTTGATGCCAAGACCGGCGAATTGCTGGGGGCACATATGGTCGGCGCCGAGGTGACGGAACTGATTCAGGGCTATACAATCGCCAAGACCATGGAGACGACCGAGGCAGAGTTGATACATACGGTCTTCCCGCATCCGACCTTGTCGGAAATGATGCATGAATCGGTCCTGGCGGCCTATGGCCGGGCGATTCACTATTAGGCCATCGGTTCGAGGCCATTGGTTACTGGGACTGAGAGGGTCCGGAACATGAGCGACAAGGCAGTCCTGCGGCATCCGGAAAAGGCCCACCGGCCGGACAATCCGATTCAGCGCAAGCCGGATTGGATTCGGGTCAAGGCGCCGGTCAGCATCGAATATGCCGAGACCCGGAACCTGATGCGTCGCCTCAACCTCAATACCGTTTGCGAAGAAGCGGCCTGTCCCAATATCGGCGAATGCTGGAAACAGAAGCATGCGACGGTGATGATTCTGGGCTCCGTCTGCACGCGTGCCTGCGCCTTCTGCAATGTCGCCACCGGCCGGCCGGATCTTCTCGATCCGCATGAGCCGGCTCACGTCGCAGAAGCGGTCGGCCAGCTCGGCCTCAACCACATCGTCATCACGTCGGTCGACAGGGATGATCTCGAAGATGGCGGCGCCGCGCATTTCGCCGAGACGATCACCCGCATCCGCGATGCTTCGCCGGCTACGACGATCGAAGTGCTGACGCCGGATTTCCAGAAAAAGCCTCGAGCGCTGGAAACGGTACTCGCCGCGCGTCCGGACGTCTTCAACCACAATCTCGAGACGGTGCCGCGACTTTATCGTTCGGTGCGGCCGGGGGCGCGCTATTTCGCCTCGCTGCGCTTGCTGCAAATGGCCAAAGAGGTCGATCCGCGGGTTTTCACCAAATCCGGCATGATGGTCGGCCTGGGCGAGAGCTTTGAGGAAGTCTGCCAGGTAATGGACGATCTGCGCGCCGCCGATGTCGACTTCCTTACCATCGGCCAGTATCTGCAGCCGACCCGCAAGCATCACGCGGTCGACCGTTTTGTGCCGCCGGATGAGTTCGAACAATTGAAGAGCCAGGGGCAGGGGCGGGGCTTCCTGCTGGTGGCGGCATCGCCGCTGACCCGCTCGTCCCACCATGCGGGCGAGGATTTCAAGCAATTGCAGGCCGCGCGCGCGGCTCAGCAGAAAGCCCGTTCGGTTGCCTGATGAAGGTTCATTCGGAACAGCGCGTCCTGCCTTACCGCGCAGTGCAGATGTTCGATCTGGTTGTCGACGTGGGTCGTTACCCGGAGTTTCTGCCCTGGTGCACCGGTGCACGGGTACGCGAAAGGCATGAGGATCTGATTGTCGCCGATCTGATGATCGGCTTCAAAATGGTGCGTGAGCGTTTCACCAGCCGCGTCCATGTGGATCGGCCAGATCTGCGGATCGATGTCGAATATATCGACGGGCCCTTCAAATTCCTGAAGAACCATTGGCAGTTTGTCGATATCGAGGGCGGCTGGTGTCGGGTCGATTTCTATCTGGAGTTCGAATTCCGCTCGGTCGTGTTGCAGAAGCTGATCGGCGTGCTGTTCCATGAAGCCGTGCGCCGCATGGTTTCAGCTTTCGAAAGCCGGGCCAAGCAGCTGTACGGCTAGCGCCAATCGCATCATGTCGAAACGGCGATCCGGCAATGCACGGCGTCGCGATAACCGTCGCTGCGTTTGAACTCACGATAGCCCGGCGATACTGCTTTGTGCCGGATGGCATGGGGCAACACATGGTCGCTCGTCATGGCGGTGCCGGGGCGGTGCCGGTCATCGGTCGAGGAAATGAAGATTCCGGCCTCGTTGATGAAGGCGGCAACGCTGTCGGGATAGCGCGAGCCGTCTTCCCGCAGCGGCATCACATCTATCAGCATTTGCTTGAACTGGGGTTCGCCGTCGAACACCACGGCGATACCGCCGACTGCGGCCAGCCCGTCGGGTGACAGGATCGTGCCGCAATAGATGTAGGTCGGCCGGTCATTATAGAGCGGCGTCGTTTCGAAAGGTGAGACGGTATAGGACTGCGGATCGAGATTACGCAAAGCGGCGGCAACGTAGCTGCCCGTCAGTTGCTGGCCGGCCGCACCGCTGGGCTGGGATTCGGCGATCACGCGGCCCTGGCGATCGAAAACCAGCAAGTTGCTGTAAACCGTGTAGAGGCCGTTGATATAGGCGAGCGTGCGGGCGATCTCCGCCCGTTTTTCGGCACCGATCGCGGCGCCATCGCCTTGATGCACCGCTAGGGTCTCGCGGAAAAGCGGCGTCAACGCCCACCAGCGGCAATCATTGGCGCGCTCATAGAGATTGCGATCCATGATGTTGACGCCGAGTGCCGCCATCTGCGCCACCTTCTGGCGGAGGTGGCGCTGCGATTGGCGGTAAAGGTCGCCGACGACGTTATAGACGGCGTTACGGATGCTTTCACCGACCTCGCGGATGCTGGCAAGGACGGCGGGCAGCACGCGATTATTCTCCCGGTCGGCGGCGATCTTGCCGTTGAGGCCGATCAGATGTAGATCGGTATCGATGGCATAGGCGCGGCCGGAGATGCGCCGCAGGCTGGGCGAGACGACGGTCGAGCGGGCGATCTCCTTTTCGATCGCCTCGTCGGCGACCTCGCCCATTTCAGTGGTGCTTTCTTCTCGGCGATGCGCCGCGGGCTGCAGCGCGACGCCGCTCCAGCCCAGGCCATGAAAGCCTTGATAGCCCCGGGTCGGCAGCCTCAGGCCGCGCCATTGCTGATTGCCGACGGCAATCTCCTGCAGTTGGCCTTCCTGAAGATGCAGAGCCTGCCCGACAGGCAGAACTTGCGGCGCGCTGCTGGCGATGAGACGCCCCTGAGCATCGAGAATGCCGAGAGCCAGTTCAGCAGTGGTACCGGCCATGAGGTCGGCGAAGATACTCTCCATTTCATCGGCAAAGCGAAACGAAAGGGCCAGGACACCGACCGACGATGCCGAACCATTGCCGCCGATTGCCTTGATCGCCTGGACGTAAAGGAGCTGGGGATGCCCGTCGACGTCTTCGCGGAAAACCTCATGGAAGCGCCCCGGCTCCGCGAGCGCCGCGCCGACAATTGCATCGTGCGGTATGAAGCGGCTGCTCTGCGCCAGCAAGGTGACATGCAATTCACCATCCGGCCGATAGATGGCGATATCGTCATAGACGGAGTATTTCGCTACGTAGGCCTCGAGGCGGGGGCGCAGCGTTGCGGCCTCATCGCTGCCCCGGCGCTTCAGGCTGTCGATGATGGCGCCATCCTCGGCCAGGAAGCCGACATCGGCGGTGCGTTCGAAGAGGTTGCGGTTCAGGATATCGACGGCGATCTGGGCGCGTGTCCCGAGATCGATACTGGCTTCATGGTTGATGGCATCGCCCAAAGCATCGAGCAGTTCGGCGCGCAGACGGCCGAATTCCTCGCCAACCTGGGTCAGCGATGCGAGGAGATCAGGCTTCTCCGCAAGACCGTTGGGCTTGCCACTGAGAATGACGGCATTCCATCGACGCTGCAATTGGTCCATCAGATCGATGGACATCGAGCGTGCCGCCTGTTGCAGTTGTGTCATTATTCCCCAGAACCACTAATGCGACGCCTCCCCACGCCGGCCCTTTCGCATCCAAGCTTCACGGACAATCAGATGCTCCGCGCCAAGGTCTTTTATAGCCCGGCTTTCGGATTCAAACGAAAGTCGCATGAGAATTAGAATAATCAGAATAAAGTGTCGAAAGTTTTAACGCTATTAAAAATCCGGCGAATTCACGCCTGTAAACGGCCCAACCCCGCCCAATAAGTCCACCCCCCCGATCCTCCGGGCTAGCTCAGCAGCTCGAAAAAGACCCGCCCTTCGAGCCGGTCATGCGGATCGCCCGTATCGGCCAGGTCGGCATGGGCCGTCGCGGCGGCGGCGATCACGGCGTCCAGGGCATCGCCACCGGTGTTATCCAGGAGCAAACGCGTTAACGCGGCCGTCGGCACTTCCAGCAAGCGATGTCCGATCAGGCAGTCGAGAATAGTTTGCCGTGCCTGGCGATGGGCGGGCGCCTTTCCCTTATAGACGGGACGGCAACGCAGGTGCTGCAGACTGGAAGCAGGGCAGATTTCGATCAGGATCGGCTTTTGGTCCGTAACCGGCATCTGCGGCGCGACGACAATCTCGCCGGCGGCAATCAGTGGGCTGAGGAATTTCGCCATGCCCCACCAGGCTTGGCGATAAATCCGCAGGTTGTATGAGCAAAACGGCGTACGCGCGGTCTGGTCCGTGCGGCGCTTGATTTCCCGGCCTTGCGCCTGGGCGCGGCAATCCGCCCGGTAGGCTTCGTGATCGGCAAAGCGCGCTGGGAATGCCGCGATGAAATCTTCCCACCTCGCGGCGCCCATCAACTCGGCCGGCAGGCTGAAGGGGAAGTCGCAGCCGGCGATGGTCGACGGCTCGCGCAGGATATGACGGGCCAGAGCGGGGATGGCGAGCGATGGCATGCTGCCGGACCGGGGCAGGTCGATCGCCGGCAGGCAGGTATCGATTTTCAGCGGTCGATGGCGGTCGTGGACATCCTGGACCGCTTCAGCGATCCAGATGTTACGGCCGGCATCGCTGCCACCGCTGAAATCGACGCCGAGAATGCGCCGGTGGTTGAGGGATAGCGCGCGCCGAGGCAAGGTCTAGCGGGCGGCTTCGGTCAGGAGATCGATCGCCCGGACCACAGTCTGTAACCGCACCTCATGGCGACGCCCGTCGAAGACATGTCGCTCGACCAGCGGTTCGGCGATGTCACCCTTCGCCGGATCACGTTTAGCAAGCCCGATGAAGACCAGGCCGACAGGCTTCTCCGGCGTACCGCCGCCGGGCCCGGCAATGCCGGTCACGGCGACGCTGACGGCGGCGCGGGAATGTTCAAGCGCGCCGCGTGCCATTGCCGCCGCCACTTCCGCACTGACCGCGCCCTGTGCTGCGACCAGGGCCGCGGGCACGCCAAGGAGGTCGGTCTTCGCTTCATTGGAATAGGTGACGAAACCGCGATCGACCACATCCGACGAGCCGGCTATCTCGGTCAAGGTGGCAGCAATCAACCCGCCGGTACAGGATTCCGCCGTGGCGATCATCCAACCGCGACGCCGATAGAGATCAAGAAGAGCGGGGACGTCCATATAAACAACTCCTCATGTCGCCGGTCGCGTTCGGCAGGTCAGCCGGTGGGCAGGGCTACCGTGGCCGTGGCCTGGGCTGCGATGCCTTCGCCGCGACCGGTAAAGCCGAGTTTCTCCGTGGTGGTCGCCTTAACGCTGACACGGTCCGGATCGATACCGAGAATGGCGGCAATGCGGGCGACCATCGCGTCGCGATGCGGCCCGACCTTCGGCTTCTCGCAGATGATCGTCACGTCGCAATGGGTGATCTTGCCGTTGCGCTGATGCACGAGCTTGTTGGCATGGTCGAGAAATTTCCAGGATTCGGCGCCCCGCCATTGCGGGTCGCTCGGCGGAAAATGTGCGCCGATATCTTTCGCGGCAATGGCGCCAAGAATGGCATCGGTCAGCGCGTGCAGCGCCACGTCGGCATCGGAATGACCTTCCAGCCGCCACTCGCAGGGAATCTTCACGCCGCAAAGATGAACGCCGTCGCCGGCAAGCAGGCGGTGGACGTCAAAGCCATTGCCGGTACGATATTCATAGACGCGATGATCTGGGGTTGTCGCTGGTGCCATGGTCGCTTGCAGCATCCTTTCGGCCCGGGCGAGATCGGCCGGGGTTGTGACTTTGAAATTATCCTCGCGGCCTTCGACGAGGATGACGCGCTGTCCGGCCGCTTCGGCAACGGCGGCATCATCCGTCATCTCCCGGCCATTGCCGGCGACGGCGCGGTGGGCGGCGAGAATGGCATTGAAATGAAAGCCCTGCGGCGTCTGGGCACGCCACAGATCCTTGCGATCGACGGTCTGGCCGCTGAATCCGTCCTCGGCCCGCTTCAAGGTGTCGACCACCGGCACGGCAACCAAGGCAGCCTCATGCTGATCGAGGGCATCCAAGGTGCGGTCAATCGTCGCGCCATCGAGGAAGGGACGCGCGGCATCATGGATCAGCACCAGGTCAGGCCGCGCAGAAACCAGGCTTTCCAAGCCAAGCCGGACCGATTCCTGGCGTGTGGTGCCGCCATCCACCGCCGGCATTAGGGGGAGACCCGCCGCCGCCGTTTCGTAGAAGGGGCGATAGCTGGGATTGATCACCACGCAGACATTGCTGATCCGTGGATGGGATAAGAACGTCTCCAGGCAATAGCGGAGCAGAGGCTTTCCGCCGAGATGCAGAAACTGTTTGGGTATCTCGCCGCCGATGCGCAGGCCGCTGCCCGCGGCGACGATGAGGGCAATCGCCTTTGTCATTTATAGTCCGTTCAATTGACGCATCGATGCGCCTGCGTCTTTCAAGTTCATGTTCAAGTCAGCCATTGTTCGGTCGAGGCGACGGAACGGCAAGGGCCGGTCTGATCGTCCACCGGCCGTCGCGCCGCATCGTTTGCCAAGGCGGCGCAGTTTAAACATAATGCGCGCCATGTCGACCATTCAGCTTCTCGAAAGCGCCGCCGTCATCGGCCTCATTCCCTTCAGTCTGGCTGCCATCCGGGGACAGCTCGACCGCCCCGGTATCTTCTGGCTGCTGTGGCTTGTCGCCGCCATTTGCGCCAGCGCTGTCGTCTGGCATCTGACGGCCGGCGGCTGGCAGGCAGGACTGGTCGCCAACCTATGGGTGGTGGTCGCGGCCACCCTGCTGATTTATGCCCTGATTGTCGCTTTTGACCGATCGGCGGTAGCACTGGGCGCCTTGCTGATACCTTATCTGCTGGTACTCGCTTGTCTGGCGGGATTGGCCGGCTGGGTGGCGGCACCGGAAAGCAGTGCTGCGGCCTCCATCCCATGGTTTACCATTCATATCCTGTTGGCGGTCGGCAGCTATGCGCTGATGACGATCACCGCCGTTGCCGCCCTGGCCATCGTCCTGCAGGAAAGGGCGATGAAGCGACGCCGCCAAGGCTGGGCGATGCGCCATCTGCCGCCGGTCTCCGCCAGCGAGCAGTTGCAGCTGCGCCTGCTTTGGCTGGCTGCCATCGCCATGGGACTGGCCCTGGCCAGCGGTGCCGCCAATGAGTTCATGGATACCGGCAGCCTGACCCTTGTTCCCCATCAGATGGCTCATAAGATCCTGCTTTCCGTCTTGGCCTTTCTCGTCATTCTTGTCTTTCTGGTTCTGCACCAGGCGACCGGCCTGCGCGGCCGTCTCGCGGCCCGCTGGCTGATGACCGGCTATCTTCTTCTGACGCTGGCCTATCCCGGGGTGAAATTCGTTCGCGATGTCCTGCTGGGGTAGGAATTCGCCTTTTACGCGAAATATATCGTTAGAATTTTCTGAATAGCAATTCTTACGCGAGCGGAAGAGCGGAAAGGTGTTGCTTTTCCGCCGGGTCCGCGTAGAAATCGCCTAGAAAATAAGCAATTCCGGATATCGCTGAAAAAATGAGCATTCACATTGGCCCCATCGCTGTCGAAGACCCGGTCATCCTGGCGCCCATGTCGGGCGTCACCGACATGCCGTTTCGCCGGCTGGTAAAGCGGTGCGGGGCCGGGCTGGTGGTGTCGGAGATGATCGCCAGCGAAGCGATGATCCGGCAGAACCGCCAATCCATGAAGATGTCGACCAGTTGTGCCGAGGAGTTTCCCATGTCGGTTCAACTGGCCGGCTGCGAGCCGCATGTCATGGCGGAAGCGGCCAAGCTCAATCAGGACCGTGGCGCCGCCATCATCGACATCAATTTCGGCTGTCCGGTGAAGAAGGTGGTCAATGGGCATGCCGGCTCGGCCCTGATGCGCGATGAGGTCACCGCGGCAAAGATCCTGGAGGCGACGGTCAAGGCGGTCGACCTGCCCGTGACGCTGAAGATGCGCATGGGATGGGATCATAGCAATCTCAACGCGCCCAATCTTGCGCGCATCGCGGAATCGGTCGGCATCCGGATGATCACCATCCATGGCCGCACGCGCTGCCAGCTTTATAACGGTACCGCCGACTGGGCCTTCGTGCGCAAGGTCAAGGAAGCTGTTTCCATTCCGGTGATCGTCAACGGCGATATTGTCACTTTGGAGAATGCGGCGATGGCACTTGAGCATTCCGGTGCGGATGGTGTCATGATCGGGCGCGGCGCCTATGGGAGGCCGTGGTTCATTTCCCAGGTCATTGCCTATCTGAAGACCGGCGAGCGGCGTCCCGAGCCGCCTTTGCAGGAGCAACTGAGTATGCTGCTGGAGCACTATGAAGCAATGCTGGAGCATTACGGCACGAGCGGCGGCCTGAAGATCGCGCGCAAGCATGTGTCCTGGTATTCGAAGGGGCTTTTCGGTTCCGCCGAATTCCGCACCCGCATCAATCAGATTGACGACCCGAAGCAGGTGACGATCGCCATCCGCGACTTTTATGAGCCGCAAATAGAGCGCCTGGCTGCTTGAAGATGAGCAGCCGCAGCCGCAACCTGCGCGTCTTCCCGACTGACAGCAAGCCAGCCGTTTCCACAGGTGCCGCGGGCTCAACGACCGAGACGCATCATGAGGCAGCCGGCGAAGCGGTTGCGATAGATCGCAGCGCGGTCCTGGAAACCTTGCCGATTGCCGTTATCGCGGTCGACGAATTGAACCATGTCACCGACGCCAATGCCGCCGCGGAAGTCTTGCTGGGACAAAGCCGGGCGCTGTTGCGCGCCATGCCGCTGCGCGACGTCATCGCCGCGGACAATCCGCTGTTTGCCCTGATCTCGGCGGCGCGTTCTCAGCATATTTCGGTGACGGAATATGACCTATCTCTCGGCGGCCCGCGGCTTGAAGCGGCTCATATGGCCGTGGAAATAGCCCCCATGGCCGAGCGGCCGGGCCATGTCGTCATCGCCATGCTCAATCGCGGCATCGAGCGGCGGATTTCGCAGCAGCAGATGGGACGCGACGCGACGCGTTCCGTGCGCGCCATGGCGGGGATGCTGGCCCATGAGGTGAAGAATCCGCTTTCGGGTATCCGGGGAGCGGCGCAGCTGCTGGAAGCCAAGCTGGTCGGTGCGGATCTCCAGCTTGCCGAACTGATCCGTGAAGAGACCGACCGCATCGTCGCCCTGATCAACCGGATGGAGATGTTCACCGATGACCGGCCGCCGCGCCTCGAGGCCGTGAACATTCATGAGATATTGGACCGGGTGCGCCGATTGGCGCAGCACGGCGTCGGCGCGCAGGTCGAATTCCAGCTGCGGTTCGATCCGTCCTTGCCGCCGGTCAGCGGCAATCGCGACATGCTCATCCAGGCCTTTTTCAACCTGGTGCGCAATGCCGCCGAAGCCTGCCCGACCGAAGGCGGTGTCATCACGCTCAGCACCAGCTATCACACCGGCTTGCGGCTCGGCGAGCGCAACCGCACCTGGCGCCATAAGCGCTGCATCTGCGTAACGGTGGAAGACAACGGCTGCGGTGTGCCGGCCCATCTGCAGGCCAGCCTCTTCGATCCGTTCGTCAGCGAAAAGCCGGGCGGCAAGGGGCTTGGCCTGGCCCTGGTGGCGAAAATCATTCAGGACCACGCCGGCATCATCGAATTCACCAGCGAGCTTGGCCATACGCAATTTGCCATCATGCTGCCACTTTATGAGGCAAGCATGGATCGCCCCGGCGACGATCATCGATCCGCCGGCGAGGTGGCTCCATGAACGCGACGATACTCGTTGCCGATGACGATCGCGCCATCCGGCTGGTGTTGAGCCAGGCCTTGGGCCAGCTCGGTCACAATGTCCGCGCTGCCGGCGATGCGGCGACCTTATGGAGCTGGGTGGAGCGGGGCGAAGGTGACGTCGTCATTACCGATGTGGTCATGCCGGATGAAAACGGCCTCGACCTCATTCCACGGATCAAGACGCAAAGGCCGGATCTGCCGATCATTGTCATGAGCGCGCAGAACACCCTGCTGACGGCGATCCGCGCCACCGAACGCGGCGCCTTCGAATATCTGCCGAAGCCTTTCGACCTGCGGGCGCTGATCGGTGCGGTCGAACGGGCGCTCAGCCAGGCGGAACAGCCGGAACCTGATGCCAGCCCACGCGATGGCGAAGCCCTGCCCCTGATCGGGCGATCCCCAGCGATGCAGGAGATTTACCGGGTACTGGCGCGCCTCGTAAATACCGATATGACGACACTCATCCACGGCGAGTCCGGCACCGGCAAGGAGCTGGTGGCGCGGGTGCTGCATGATTTCGGCCGCCGCAAATCCATGCCTTTCGTCGCCATCAACATGGCGGCGATCCCGCGCGACTTGATCGAGAGCGAGTTGTTCGGCCACGAAAAGGGTGCCTTCACCGGCGCGATCTCGCGCGGCAGCGGCCGTTTCGAGCAGGCCAATGGCGGGTCGCTGTTTCTGGACGAGATCGGCGACATGCCGCTGGAGGCGCAGACGCGCTTGCTGCGCGTTTTACAGACCGGCGAATTCACCCCGGTCGGCGGCCGCCAGACCATGAAGGCGGATGTGCGCATCATTGCCGCTACCCACCGCGACCTGCGGCTGATGATCCGGCAGGGCAGCTTTCGCGAAGATCTGTTTTACCGGTTGAATGTCGTTCCGCTGAAATTGCCGCCGCTGCGCGAACGGCTGGAGGATATCGGCGATCTCGCGCGGCATTTCCTGCGCCAGGCGGAGCAGGAGGGGATGGCCGCCAAGCATCTCGACCCCAGCGCCTTTGCCGAGCTGAAACGTTATGCCTGGCCCGGCAATGTGCGCGAGCTGGAAAACCTGATGCGGCGCGTTGCCGTTCTCTACACGGAAAGCGTGATCGACGGCCGCATCATCGCCGCGGCGCTGACCGACCAGGATCTTGGCGTGACGGTCGCTGAAGAGATCGAGACGCAGCCAAATCTTCCCGCGGGGGAAGAGACGCTGGGGCAATCGGTCGATCGCCATTTACGGGCCTATTTCCAGGCCCATGAGGGCAGGCTGCCGGCGGCCGGGCTCTATGACCGGGTCCTGCACGAGATCGAACGGCCGCTCATCACATTGTCGCTTGAGGCAACCCGCGGCAACCAGATGAAGGCTGCTGATCTCCTGGGGTTGAATCGCAATACCTTGCGCAAGAAATTGCGCGAGCTCGATATCCAGCCTGGCCGGGGCAAGTGACGCAGAAGATGTCCGATACATCTTTCACAGCCGGCGCCGCCGGCAAGCAACGGCCGAAGCAGGGCCTCTTCAAACGGCTCGGCCAATGGGCCGACCGGGTCAATCTGGAGCGCAATACAGCCTATTCCCTGATGGCGCTGGGGGTCGCCTTCGGCGTTTCGACCTATCTCATCATGACCAATTTCTGGCATGTGGGAAATCCGGTCAAAGCCATCAGCTACCTGCTGACGGGCGACATCATCGTTCTGCTCTGTATCAGCGGGATCATTGCGCGCCGCGTCATCCAGCTATGGCTGTCGCATCGGCGCGGGATGGTTGGCGCCAAGCTGCATTCCCGCCTCATGGTGCTGTTCGGGCTGGTGGCGCTGTTCCCCATGATGGCGGTCTTCGGCTTTTTCGTGATCTTCCTGAACTATGGGCTGGATACCTGGTTCGGCGACCGGGTCAAGAGCGCCATCGAGAGCTCGCTCAATGTGGCCAGCTCCTATCTGCAGGAGGAGCAGCAGCGCATCGGCAACGATTCCCTGTCAATGGCATCCGAAGCCCGTCAGCAGAATTACCTGGATATCGTTGATCCCGATCGCGGCCGGATTTTCCTGGATCACGAGAACGACCTCCGCAATCTCTCTGAATCCGCCATCATCAGCAGCTCGCACCAGATCGTCGCCCGCAGCAGCCTCAGCCTGCTGATGGACTTCAATCTGGGAATTCCGGATTCCGCCTTCCTGAAGGCGCGGGACGGCAAGGCAGTGGTCTTGCCGTCACCAGAGGGCGATCGCATCCGGGGGCTGGTGATGATCGATCCCGGTACGGATTTGTTCCTATATACCAGCCGGCCGATCGATGCGCAGACGCTCGCCAGCGTTCGCCAGAACGAGGATGCGGTCGAACTCTACCGGCAAATGGAATCCGCCAAGACGCAATGGCGCATCACTGTTCCCTTGATCTTCGGCATCATGGCGATGCTACTGCTCAGCGGCGCGATCTGGGTGGCTCTGGTCCTGGCGGGCCAGATGGCGAAGCCGATCACGCGTCTGGTTGTCGCGGCCCAGAAAATCGGCGATGGCGACTTGACGGCCCGCGTCAAGGTCGGTCGCCGCGACGATGAGCTGAATTCGCTGAGCCGGACGTTCAATGTCATGGCGATCCAACTGCAGACCCAGCAACAGGCGCTGATTGCCGCCAATCGCCAGCTGGACGATCGGCGCCGGTTTACCGAGTTGGTGCTGTCCGGCGTTTCCGCCGGCGTCATCGGCATGAATGAAGAAGGTGAAATCGATCTCCCGAACCGGTCGGCGTCGGAACTTCTTGGCGTCAACCTGCTTGAACACCGTGGCCAGAATCTTCATGGCATTTCCCCGGAAATGGCGGAGATCGTCGATCTGGCGCGCAGCCGGCAGAGCGGCGCCGCCGAGGGACAGATCAACCTCGTCGCGAACGAAGTCGCCCGCACCTTGCATGTCCGGGTCATTTCCGAGAGCGGAGAAGACGGCCACATGCGCCTGGTGGTGACCTTCGATGACGTCTCGGAGCTGCTGTCCGCGCAGCGCAAGGCTGCCTGGGCGGATATCGCCCGCCGCATTGCGCATGAGATCAAAAACCCGCTGACGCCGATCCAGCTCTCGGCCGAACGCCTGAAACGCAAGTATCTCAAGCAGATCACCCAGGATCCTGAGACCTTCACCGTCTGCACCGACACGATTATCCGCCAGGTCGGCGATATCGGGCGGATGGTCGACGAATTCTCAGCCTTTGCGCGGATGCCGGCCCCGGTACTGCGCATCGAGAATGTCGTTGAACTGGCGAAGCAGGCTCTCTTCTTGCAGCAGAATGCGCATATTGCTATCGCCTATACCAGCGAGCTTCCGCCACATCAAATTATGCTGAATTGTGACAGCGCGCAGCTTAATCGAGCATTGACCAATCTGCTGCAAAATGCAGCAGATTCGATTGAAGGGCGTTTAGAGGAGCAGCGGCAATCCGCTTCTGCGGACGAGGAGCCGGCCGCCGGCCATATCCATCTCTGGATACAGACAGGTGAGAATGGTATTGCTGTCGGCGTCGACGATAACGGGCGCGGCCTGCCGAAGCAGGGCCGCGATCGGTTGACTGAGCCTTATGTGACGACGCGCAGCAAAGGAACGGGTTTAGGATTGGCAATCGTCAAGAAGATCATGGAAGATCACGGCGGCAAGTTGATCCTGGCCGATCGCGACGGTGGCGGCGCCTCGGTTCAATTGCTGTTTCCCGTTGAAGCCGTAACGGCGGGCCGGACGTTACCGGGCTGGTCGAAGGACGTGCCCGCCGGCGGGCTCGCCTCGGCCGAGTAAATTTCAGTGACACGTAGATTGGGATAATCAAGCTGCATGGCGCGCGACATCCTGATTGTCGATGACGAAGCCGATATCCGTTTACTGATCGCCGGCATCCTGGGTGACGAGGGCTATCAGACGCGCGAAGCGGCCGATAGCGACATGGCGCTGGCTCTGCTGCACCAGCGCCAGCCGAGCCTCATCGTGCTCGATATCTGGCTGCAAAACAGCGCCCTCGACGGCATGGAGCTGTTGCCCGTCATCAAGGCGGATTGGCCGGATGTGCCGGTCATCATGATCAGCGGCCACGGTAATATCGAGACGGCTGTGAATGCGATCCGGCACGGTGCCTACGATTTTATCGAAAAGCCGTTCAAAGCCGACAGATTGTTGCTGATTCTCGAACGTGCCTTGGAATCGGCCCGGCTGCGTCGTGAAAATCAGGAATTGCGGGTTCGTGTCGGCGGCGATCTTGAGCTGATCGGCAATTCCGCGGCGATTCAGCAATTGCGTCAGGCCATTGATCGCGTGGCGCCCACCGGCAGCCGGGTACTGTTTTCCGGGCCGCCGGGCAGCGGCAAGGAAGTCGCCGCCCGGGCTTTGCACCGTCGATCCAAACGGGCCACCGCGCCCTTCGTTGTCGTGAATTGTGCGACGATGCATCCAGATCGGCTGGAAATCGAATTGTTTGGTGTTGAAAAAGGCGCGGAAGGCTTTGAGGGCGGCAAGATCGGTTTCCTCGAACAGGCTCATGGCGGCACCCTCCTGCTCGACGAGGTCGCCGACATGCCCTTGGAGACACAGGGAAAAATCGTTCGCGCCCTGCAGGATCAGACCTTCGAGCGGGTCGGCGGCAAAACCCGCGTCGAAGTGGATGTCCGTGTCATTGCCTCGACCAGCAAGGATTTGCAGAGCGAGATGGCGGCGGGACGCTTCCGACAGGATCTCTTCTACCGGCTGAATGTCGTGCCGATGCGGCTGCCGCCGTTGAAGGAACGGCGGGACGATATCGTCGATCTGCTCGAACATTTCATGGCGCGCGCCGCCGAGGTTTCGGGTCTGCCGCCGCGCCAGCTCGGCGACGATGCGCGCGCGTTGCTGCAGGCCTATGATTGGCCGGGCAATGTCCGGCAATTGCGGAATGTCATCGACTGGCTGCTGATCATGGCGCCCGGCGACCCCAGCGAGCCGATCCGCAGCGATATGCTGCCGCCGGATATCGGCGCGGTTTCCCTGGCGCCGATGGCCCTCCATGACAGCAACGAGGTCATGTCGCTGCCGCTGCGCGAAGCGCGCGAAATCTTCGAGCGGCGCTATCTGGAATCCCAGGTTACCCGCTTTGGCGGCAATATCTCGCGCACGGCGAGCTTCGTCGGTATGGAGCGTTCCGCCTTGCATCGAAAATTACGGTCTTTGGGCATCACCACCTCGGAACGCGATAAGCCGGAAGGATGATGCCAAGGGGAAGTCCCTCGGTCGCCGGCCCCGTGCGACGGTTGCCAAATCAATTGTTTGACGAATACCGGTGAATTCCATGCCACGCTTCTGCTACGTCAATGGCCGCTATCTGCCGCATCGTAACGGTGCCGTTCATATCGAGGATCGCGGTTATCAGTTTGCCGACGGTGTTTACGAAGTAATCCCGGTTTACCAGGGCCGGATGATCGATGCCGGACCGCACCTCGACCGGCTCGACTATTCGCTGGGGGAATTGCGCATCGACCCGCCGATGGCACGCCGGCCGCTGGAGATCGTCATCCGCCAGTTGATCGAGCGTAACGGTCTGACCAATGGATTGGTTTATCTGCAGATTACCCGCGGCGTCGCGCCGCGCGATCACAAGTTCCCGAAATCGGTCCCCAGCGCTTTGGTGATTACCACCAAACAGACGAAGCCGATCGCAGCGAACCTGATCGAGCAGGGGGTGAACGTCGTCACCCAGCCCGATATCCGCTGGCAGCGTCGCGATATTAAGTCGATCTCGCTGTTGCCCAATATCCTGGCCAAGCAGGCGGCGGTCGAGCAGGGGGGCTATGAGGCTTGGCTGGTCGACGAGGCAGGCCTGATCACCGAAGGCAGTTCGACCAATGCCTGGATCGTCGTCGGCGGAAAGAACGGCGAGCCGGGCGAAATCGTCACCCGGCCGCGCAGCCACGATATTCTCAGCGGCATCACCCGGCTTGGCGTCATTGCCCTTGCTCGGGAGCAGAACCTGCGCTTGGTCGAACGGGCCTTTTCCGTGGCCGAAGCACAGAGCGCCGATGAGGCTTTTCTGACCAGCAGCAGCGCCTTTGTTCTGCCGGTGACGCAGATTGACGGCCGTCCGGTGGGGACCGGTAAGCCCGGGCCCTGCAGCCGGCGTTTGCGGCAGATCTATCTGCAACATGCTGTCGGAACGAGTGCCGCATGAGTTTCGCGGAAGCCGTGGCCTTCACTGAACCAAAGACGCTGCCCAGGGCGGTGCTGTTCGACTGGGATAATACTTTGGTCGATAGCTGGGCGGTGATCCATGCCGCGCTTAATCACACGCTGGCTGCCATGGGACATGAGACCTGGAGCCGTGCCGAAACCGAAATGCGGGCCAGGGCCTCGCTGCGAGATAGTTTTCCTACCCTGTTCGGTGACGACTGGCAGCAGGCGGAGAAGCTCTTTTACGATCATTTCAGCGCCATCCATCTCAGCTACCTGGCGCCCCTGCCGGGCGTCACGGAACTCCTGGAATACCTCGCCGGCCTGCCGATCTACCTTGCCGTGGTCAGTAACAAGCGTGGCGTCTTCCTGCGCAAGGAAGCCAGCCATCTCGGCTGGGACCGGTATTTCGCCGTGCTGGCCGGGGCGGGCGATGCCGCGCGGGACAAGCCGGCCCGCGATCACGTGGAATTGGCGCTTGGCGGTCCCTCGGGCCTGGTCGCCGGTGCGGATGTCTGGTTCATCGGCGATACCGATATCGATTTGCGCTGTGCACATCTCGCTGGCTGCACGCCGGTCCTAATCCGCACGACCGCGCCGGCAGCCGGTGAATTCGACCCGCATCCGCCAGCCCTCTATCACCCTGATTGCCAATCCCTCCTGGCATATCTGCAGAGCCTTTAAGCGGGTCTCCGCGGGTTTTCAGTCCCTGGAACTTGTGTTACTCGTTGCTGGGGCACATCTATAATGTCCCAAACCCGCACAACGACAGGTGCCGGTCGACCGGCGCACCGGGCCGCAAAATGGCCCCAAAAACAAGGAAGAGAAAAATGGCTAGCGAAAAATCTCAAAGCGTCCAGGACGTCTTCTTGAACAGCATCCGCAAGAGCAAGATGCCGGTCACGATCTTCCTGGTGAACGGTGTCAAGCTGCAGGGAATCGTAACCTGGTTTGATAATTTTTCCGTTCTCTTGCGGCGTGATGCGCATTCCCAGCTGGTTTACAAGCATGCGATCTCGACGATCATGCCGGCTGGGCCCCTGCAGCTGTTCGACGGCGGCAAAGAGGGTGAAGAAGGCTGAGTGACCGCATGGGCGCGTCAGACAAAGGATAGGACCGATTTGAATAGAATTGATCGCCCGGCTGCCACGGAAGGGCAACTGGACAGCGATGGCATGCGTCATGGCGCACGAGCCCTGGTCATTCATCCCGATTTGCGGCAAGCGGGTCGGAATGTGACCGGGCCCGGGCGTTCGCCCGAAGCGAGATTGGAGGAAGCCTGCGGTCTGGCGCTGGCCATCGATCTCAATATCATTGCGGCCGAAGTGGTGCGCGTGAGTACCGTCAAACCCGCGACGCTGATTGGCGGGGGTGCGGTCGAGCGTCTCCATACGCTGATCGAGGACGAAGAGATCACGGTCGTCATCGTCGACGGCGCGGTGACGCCCATCCAACAGCGCAATCTGGAAAAGGCCTGGAACGCCAAGGTGATCGATCGCACCGGGCTGATCCTGGAGATCTTCGGCGAACGGGCGCGGACGCGTGAAGGTCAGTTGCAGGTCGAGCTTGCGGCACTATCTTACCAACGCAGCCGGCTGGTGCGGTCCTGGACCCACTTGGAACGGCAGCGTGGCGGCTACGGCTTTCTCGGCGGTCCCGGTGAAAGCCAGTTGGAAATCGACCGCCGCTTGATCGACGAGCGCATGGTGCGCATCAAGCGCGATCTCGAAGATGTCAGGCGCACGCGCGGCCTGCACCGGCGGGCGCGTCAGCGCGTTCCTTATCCGGTGGTCGCCCTGGTCGGCTACACCAACGCCGGCAAATCGACATTGTTCAACCGGCTGACCCGGTCGGATGTCTTCGCCAAGGATTTGCTCTTCGCGACCCTCGATCCGACCATGCGCCGCGTCAAGCTGCCGTCGGGCCGCGATATAATCCTGTCCGATACGGTGGGCTTCATTTCCGACCTGCCGACGGAATTGGTGGCGGCTTTCCGCGCTACCTTGGAAGAGGTGCTGGAAGCGGATCTGCTGCTGCATGTCCGCGACGTTTCGCATCCGGAGACCGAGGCACAGAAGGCCGATGTGCAGCAGGTCCTGCAGGGACTTGGCATCGACCTTACAGCGGAAACCACCGAGGCCGGACGCCCCTGGCTGGAAGTCCTCAATAAGATTGACCTCCTTGAGGAAGAAGCGCGAGCGCAAATTCAGGCCCAGGCGCAACGCGATACGCATGAGGTGCCGATTTCTGCCATCGACGGGGCCGGCTGCAATGAGTTGCTGGTCCGCATCGAGCAGGTACTGGCGCATAACCGCCTGATCCGGCGCTATCACCTGGCGCATGATCAAGGCGCCCCCATGTCCTGGCTCTATCAGAATGGTGAAGTGCTGGAGCGCGAGGACCGCGACGAAGGCAGCGACCTCACCGTCCGGTTGGCGCCGGCTGATGTCGAACGTTTCACCCGGCTCCATGGATTGCTGCCCATTGTCGACGAGGCGGAAACCATGCCGACCATGGCCACGCCGGCCCAGGCTGCGGCGGCGGAAAGTCGCCGATCTTGAGCCGCCATTCCGTTCCGGACCCAAAAACGGTGGCTGATCTGATGGCCGAAGTGGCCGGCTCCGAAATCGTGCCGCGGTTTCGGACCCTGGCCCACGGTGATTGGCGCGAGAAGGGGCCGGGCGATATCGTCACCATCGCCGATGAGCGAGCCGAAGCGCGGCTGGAGCCGGAACTGCTGGCCATGCTGCCGGGATCGGTGGTGCTGGGCGAAGAAGCCGCCGCCAAGGACCACTCCCTCTTCGGGCTGCTGCGCGGCGAGCGCCCGGTCTGGATCATCGACCCGGTTGACGGCACGGCGAATTTCGCCGCCGGCAAGCCGGAATTCTGCTCCATGCTGGCCCTGGTCGAGGGCGACCGTCTGCTGGCGAGCTGGATCCATGAACCGCTTTCCGCGCGTACCACCTGCGCGGTCGCCGAAAGCGGCATCGAGATCTATGGCGAACCACGCCCCATTTCTGCAGAGTCTTCGAAAGCGGGGCGGCTGCTTCGGGGTGTTATGGCGGTCGGCCATAAGGGGCGGGCCGATCTGGTGCAGCGGGCAAACCATTTGAAGTCGCAGGTGGAGATCGAGCAGATCCGCTCGCTGCGCTGCGCTGGTTTCGATTATCTGCGCCTGTTGGCGGGTGAACTGGATTTCCTGCTCTTTTCCGGCGTCATGCCCTGGGATCACGCGGCGGGCGCGTTGTTGGTCCAGGAGCAGGGCGGTCTCGCGGGCTATCTCGGCGATGAGGGCCGTTACCTCGCCAGCCGGGCACTGACCGCAGAGGGTGTCCTGGCGGCATCGCGGCCGGAGGATTGGCGGCTGATCGCCGGCCATCTGGCGCAACATGGGCAGCGGCAATGACTGCCGCACGGCATAAGGATTGAACGATGAAAGTCGCTTTTCTCGGTCTCGGCGTAATGGGCTTTCCGATGGCGGGACATCTGGTTAAAGCCGGCCATGAGGTCACCGTTTATAACCGCACTGGCGCCAAGGCGGAGCAATGGGTTGCTAAATATGGCTGCCATGCCCGTCCGACCCCTGCCGCGGCGGCTGCCGGCGCGGAAATCGTTTTCGCCTGTGTCGGCAATGATGACGACCTTCGCCAGGTGACGACCGGCGCCGAAGGTGCCTTTCAAGGCATGGCGACGGGAAGTCTTTTCGTCGATCACACGACCGCCTCGGCGGATGTGGCCCGCGAGCTGGCAGGGGCGGCGAAAGCCAAGGGGATTGGTTTCCTCGACGCCCCGGTATCGGGTGGGCAGGCTGGAGCCGAGAACGGCAAGTTGACGGTCATGGTCGGCGGCGAGGCGACCGATTTCGATCGCGCCCAGCCTGTCATCGATTCCTATGCCCGGGCCTGTGTCCTGCTGGGTCCGGTTGGCAGCGGCCAGCTGACCAAAATGGTCAACCAGATCTGCATTGCCGGTCTGGTCCAGGCTTTGTCTGAAGGAGTCGCCTTCGCGCAAAAGGCCGGCCTCGATGTCGGCAAGGTGGTCGAGGTGATTTCGAAGGGGGCGGCGCAGTCCTGGCAAATGGAAAATCGGGCCCATACCATGGCGGACGGGAAATTCGACTTCGGCTTTGCCGTCGACTGGATGCGCAAGGACCTCGGCATTTGCCTGGAGGAAGCCGCCCGTAATGGTGCCCGCTTGCCGGTGACGGCGTTGGTCGATCAGTTCTATGCCCAGGTCCAGGCCAGGGGCGGCAAGCGCTGGGATACCTCGAGCCTGGTGGATCTGCTGCAACGGCCTTGAAGGGGGCAAGTATTGGCCATTTGCCGTGCCGTTGGCATGATATTTTTACTTTAGAAAAATGCTTTAATTATTTGATATTAAAATATTAATTACTGACTGGCTCCACTCTGTTTCTGGTGCTGTTAGGAAACTAATCGACCTGCCGCTCCTCGCGCTTCGCCTGCTGCCAAGCTGCTTCCAAGCGCTCGAGCCCGGCCGTGGCGAGGTCCTGGTTTTCGGCCGCCATGATTGCTTCGATACGGCGAAAGCGCCGCTCGAACTTGGCATTGGCCTGCCGCAACGCGACTTCCGGGTCGACCTTGAGATGCCGGGCAAGATTGGCGCAGACGAAGAGAAGGTCGCCGATTTCATCGACCAACCGTTCCTGGGGTGCGTGGGCTTCAACTTCCGCTTCTACTTCCGCCAGTTCCTCGCGCACCTTGGCGAGCACGGGCACGGTGTCGGGCCAGTCGAAGCCGACGCGTGCGGCGCGCTTCTGCAGCTTCTCCGCCCGCATCAGCGCCGGCAAGGCGAGGGCGACACCATCGAGCACGCTGGCCTGCCGGCTGGAAGCGGCTGCGGCACGCGCGCGTTCCTTGGCCTTGCGATGCTCCCAGGCAAGGGTCTGGGCATCGGCGGTTTCGATTTTTTCCTCACCAAATACATGAGGATGTCGTTCTATCATTTTGTTATTAATTGACTCTACTACGTCGACCATTGAAAAATAGCCGTCTTCGCGCGCCATCTGGGCATAGAAGACGGACTGGAACAGCAGATCCCCCAGCTCGCCTTTGAGAGCCGGCATGTCGCCCTGTTCGATGGCATCCGCCACCTCATAGGCTTCCTCGATCGTATAGGGCGCAATGGTGGCAAAGCTCTGTTCGAGGTCCCAGGGGCAGCCTCCCTGGGGGTTGCGCAGCTGGGCCATGATGTCGAGCAAGCGGTCGAATGCCAGAGCTGCGGCGGATGGTTCCAGATCGGCGGACGCTGCATCGGCGGGCGAGGCGGGAGAGGTCATGGGCGGGAATCCTTGCTGCTGAAGCCCGGACTATAGCCAATCGATGGTAGCCATTGGAACTGGGCAGCACGGACAGGATGACGCTGACCCCAACATTGGCTATGAGAGTTTTGCTGCTTCAGAAGCGGAAAGATCAGAGATGCCAGAACGTTACCGCGCCAGAGAACTTGGCATCGCACCTGGCCGGTTCGCGCCGGGTCGCTTGAACGCCATCACTGATGTCGTTGGCCTGCGCGTCGGCCAGGTGACGTTACGGGAGGGCGAGCGGATCCGGACCGGGGCGACCGCCATCCTCGCGCATGGCGGCAATCTTTATCAGGACAAGGTGCCGGCCGGCTTCGCCGTTATGAACGGCTTTGGCAAATTCGCCGGCTCGACGCAGATTGTGGAGCTGGGCGAAATAGAAACACCCATCATCCTCACCAATACACTGGCGGTGGGCCGTGCTATCGAAGCCGTCAACCGCTGGACCTTGAGCCAGCAGGGCAACGAGCAAGTCGTCTCGGTCAATGCGGTCGTGGGCGAAACCAATGACAGCCGCCTCAATGACATTCGGGCGGGCTATCCGACCATCGATCACATCCTGGGCGCCATTGCCGCAGCCAAACCCGGACCGGTCGAGGAGGGCGCGGTAGGAGCAGGGACGGGAACAGTTGCCTTCAGTTACAAGGGCGGGATCGGCACCAGTTCCCGGCTGCTGCCGCCGAAGCAGGGCGGTTTTACCGTCGGCGTCCTGGTGCAATCGAATTACGGTGGCCAGTTGCGGATCGACGGCAGGTCCTTCGCCGAGATCCAGCCCCCGGTCACGCTGTCCGGGCCCGTCGATGCGGATGGCTCAATCGTCATGATCATCGCCACCGACGCACCGCTTTCCGACCGCAATCTGCGACGGCTGGCGGAACGGGCCTTTGCCGGGCTTGCCCGCACCGGCTCGGCGCTGAGCAACGGGTCGGGCGACTATGCAGTAGCTTTTTCGACCGCGGAAAGCGCGCGCCGGATAGCGGCGCGGCGCGCGGCGGTCGCCGCCATCGAAGACCTGCCGAACGACCGTCTTTCGCCTTTGTTCGAGGCCGTGATCGAGGCCAGCGAGGAGGCGATCCTCAATTCCCTCTTCATGGCGGAAACGACAACCGGCTGGGACGCGGCTCGGGAACGAACTTCAACAGTCGACGCGTTGCCATTGGAAAGATTGCAAAAACGGCGTGGTGGAGATCGCTCGTGATGTCCGAGCGCATCGACCTTCATCATGCCGGACCGCCTTTGAAACCGGCATTTTTCCGGCGACCAGTTGCGACCGTGGCCCGGGCACTGATCGGCTGCCAGCTTATCTATAATGGCAGTGGCGGCATCATTGTCGAGGTAGAAGCCTATGACGAAGATGATCCGGCCTCACATTGCTATGGAGGCCAGACCATTCGCAATGCCTCCATGTTCGGCCCGGCGGGCCACGCCTATGTCTACCGCTCCTACGGCATCCATTGGTGCCTGAACTTCGTCTGCGGCAAGATCGGCGAAGGCTGCGGGGTGCTGCTGCGGGCGCTGCAGCCGACCGTCGGCTTGGAAGCGATGATGATGCGCCGCGGCACCGATGATATCCGCCAGCTTTGCTCCGGGCCGGGCAAACTCTGTGCCGCCCTGGGTATAACCAAGGCCGACGACGGCAAGCCGCTGACCCATGCGCCTTTCGCCGTCTCGGCGCCGGCACCCGGCAGCCACATCGATATCGCCATCGGTCCGCGGATCGGCATTACCAAGGGTATCGAGACGCCCTGGCGCTTCGGTCTCGCCGGGTCGCGCTATGTCAGCCGGCCGTTTCCGACCGTAAGACCCGCCTGACCCGCTTCCAGTCGGGGACCAGGCCGAGCACCAGGATGCAGCCGGAGATGATGATCGCAGCTCCGAGGACCTGCATCGCCGACAGGCTTTCATGCAGGTGAAGAGCACCGACCAGGACCGCCACGACCGTGACGACGAATTCGACGCTGATCGTCCGGGTCGGCCCGATCGAGGCCACCAGCCGGAAATAGAGCACGTAATTGAGGGCGCTCATCACGCAGCTCAGCACCAGCAGATAGCCGAGATCGATTAGGCGCGGCAGGGCGGGAACCGGCACCGCCAGGAGCAAGGGCAGGGTGATCAGGCCGCCGAATAAAAAGGACCCCGCCGTCACCTCGAAGGCGCCGGTATGGCGCAGATGCCGGCTGGCATAGTTGCTGCCGAAGGCAGCGGCGAAAGAGGCAAAAAGTGAACTGAGGCAGCCGAGGATGAAGGGGCCGGTCACCGGCACGCTCGGGAAACCGACCAGCAACAAGAGACCGATCGTGCCGAGGACCAGTCCGGTAAGTCCGCGCGCCGTGATCTTCTCGATCCCCCAAACCTGGCCGATCAGCATGGAGAAGAGCGGGATCGCCGTGACGAAGATGGCCGCCATGGCGGTTCCGATCCGCGGCGTCGCGTAGGAGAGGCCGATCAACTGGCCGGCGACGGTGGTGGCGCCGACTACCGCCAGCGGCCACCAGCCGGAGCCGAAATGCAGCCGCCGCCGCATCAGCTTCGCGGCGATGATCAGCGTTGTGCCGGCGACCAGCGAGCGCAGGGTCACGGCGCCGATCCAGCCGAAGGCTTCGACCACCCGCAGCAGAACCAGAAAGGACAGTCCCCAGACGACAGCGAGGAAAAGGTAGGCAGCGATATCGCGGGGCTTCATGTCACTCAGTCTTGGTGGAAGAGGGGGCTCAATAGCAGAAGCGTGGTGTCGGGGAAAGCCGCGTCCAACTGCCGGATCAAGCCCGCTATCGCCCGGTTGAGCACAGGATCGCCGCCTACTCGCCCTTACGGATACGCAGCCCTACATACAGCCATGATGGCGTCGCGGAGCCAGCGGTGGGCGGGGTCGGCGTCCAGGCGAGGATGCCAAATCGCGGATATGTTGAATTCGGGCGTGCGAACCGGTAATTCGAAGCTCCCGAGGCCGAGCATGGCGGCATGATCGGTCACCAGGGCGTTGCCGAGGCAGGAACGCGGCACCAGCGTGACCAATTCCGAGCCGCGCACGATCCGCATCGCGTCGGGATATCCTGGAACGACGAGGAGTATCGCCCGCTTCAGGCCCAGTTCTTCCAAGGCATCGTCGACCGGCCCCAAGAATTCTCCCCGGCGCGATGCCACTACATGGCTGCAGGCCGCATACAGTTCCGCCGTCACGAGGTCGGCCGCTAGAAGGGGATGTCCGACCCGGGCAACGCCGACAAACCTGTCCCGCAAAAGCAGCTGGGTCCGCACTTCCGGTGCCGAGGTGCCGAGCACGCCGATCTCCAGATCGATCAGTCCTTCCCGAAGCGGCTGCGCATCCTTGTCGGGCTTCGGCACAAACCGGAGGCGGACATGCGGGGCGGCATGGGTAATCGCAGCCAGGAGCGGAGCGGCGAGGAGTTCCACGAACCCCTCGCCGGCGCGAATGGTGAAAGTCCGATGCAGTGAAGCGAGGTCCAACCGGCTGGCGGCCGGCCGAAGAACCGCCTGGGTGTCCCGGGTGAGCGCATGAACGCGACCGCTCAGCTCTTCGGCATAGGGCGTGGGGGCGAGGCTGCGGCCGGCCTGTACCAGCAACGGATCGCCCGTCGCACGGCGCAGCCGCGCAAGCGTCCGGCTCATGGCGGAGGGGCTCAACCCGAGCCGGCGAGCCGCGCCGGTCACGCTGCGCTCCGTGAGTAGCGCGTCCAGAGCAAGGAGGAGATTCAAATCCACATTTTGCATGGCCTGAAGATAGCCGACTAGCCAACTCAAGAATAGCGCAATGTGCAATCATCCATTGCATCCTGTGCGTCTGGCGCAAACTGGCGCGGCCCGCCATATCAGCTGCTGAATGCACCAGCGAAAGCACCGAGCCCATGTCCCTCTCCGATACCAATCAGCATCGCCGCACTATTTTGCTCATCGGCGCATCGCGCGGCCTCGGCCACGCCATGGCGGCCGAATTCCTGAAAAAAGGATGGAATGTCGTCGGCACGGTACGCGGCGGAGCAACGCGGACCCTGCTGCACGACTTGGCAGATGAATACCGCGGCAGGGTCGAGATCGAGATCCTCGACATCTGCGAACCCGATCAAATCGCGGCGCTTCGCCACCGCCTGTCCGGCAGGATGTTCGAAATGCTGTTCGTCAATGCCGGGACCGCCAATCGAGATCCGACGCAGACCATCGGCGAGGTGTCGACCGATGATTTCGTCCACGTCATGCTGACCAATGCTCTGAGCCCGATGCGTGTTATCGAAAGCCTGGCGGGCAACGTCTCCGCGACGGGCCTGATCGGGGTGATGTCGTCCGGGCAAGGAAGCGTCAGCAACAACGAGACCGGCCAGCGGGAAGTATATCGCGGCAGCAAAGCGGCCCTGAACATGTTCATGCGAAGCTTCGCGGCCCGCCACGCCGGGACGTCGCGCGCGATGGCGGTGATGGCGCCCGGCTGGGTTCGCACCGAACTGGGTGGTCCGGATGCAAAGCTCACCATCGAAGAAAGCATCCCGAGCCTGGTGAATGTCCTGCTCGCGAAGCAGGAGCGACCCGGCCTCGAATATCTCGACTATCTGGGCCGGACCGTTCCCTGGTGACCTATTGCTGCGAGAGCAGCACTTCTTGAAGGCTATTTGGCGCTGTGCCCGCCAGTGCGCCTTTAGGTATGCGGCTCAATCATGCCGGTGTGCGGCTGCGTATCGTCAGCCGGCGATCCGCAGGGAGGAGCCGAGGGAAATATCGGTGGTGTAGTTTTCCTTCATGAACGCGATGAAGCTGTCGCGGAACTGGCGGGTGTGGTCATGCGCCAGGCGGTCGGCGCGCTCGACGTCGCGCGCCTGGATCGCGTCCAGCATGGCGTCGTGCTCGTCGGTCAACAGATAGCCGTCATGGGTCCGCTCCAGGAACTCGAAATGCAGGTGGAGCATCCGGCGGCCCTGGTCGAGCAGCTTTTCATAGAAGGAGATGAAATAGGGATTCCGGCCGGCATGGGCGATTGCCATGTGGAAATCCTTATTGGCCTCGGACATGGCGAGATGGTTGCCGGTCTTGATCGTCGCCTGGAATTTCTTCTGCCGGCTCGCCATGATCTTGAGGTCCGCCTCGGTGCGCAGCTCGGCCGCCAGCCGGCAATTCATCCGCTGGGCGATATCCAGCGCGTCGACATATTTGGGAAAATTCTCGATCTCGATCGGCGCGACGATGGTGCTGCGGTTGGGCAGGGTGACCAAGAGGTCCTCGACCGAGAGCCGGATCAGCGCCTCGCGGATCGGCGAGCGGGAGAGGTCGAAACGGTCGGCGAGGGTGGTCTCGTCCAGCAATTGGCCGGGTGCCAGGGTCAGCGCCAGAATCTCCGTCCGCAGCGTGTCATAGACGAATTTCCACCCTTGTCCTTTGGCGGGACGTGTTTCTGCTTCGGCGGTCACCCGTAATCTCCTTTTGGTGAGCGCCGGATCGTATCACGCCGGCGCATTGTGTCGACACGTTGTATTTTTTATATTGACATTGTCGACACTGTGCCGACAATAGGCTTTATCAGGACGATGTCGGCAAGCTCCTGCCGACAACCGGAAGGGCGAGGGAACGCTATGGAACTCAAGGGAATTCTGCCGGCCTTGGTGACCCCCTTCGATGCCGCCGGCGAGATCAATTTCAAGACCCTTGAACGTTTCGTCGACTGGCAGCTGGAGCAAGGTGTCCATGGTTTGGTGCCGATGGGCTCGACCGGCGAGTATTACGCCATGTCTGACCAGGAGCGCTGGGACGTGCTCCGCTGCGTCAAGGAGACGGCCGGCAAGCGCGGTCTGCTGGTGGCCGGCACCAATGCCGGCTCGACCCGGGATGTCATCCGCCATACGGAGATGGCGAAAAAGCTCGGCTACGACACCGTCCTGTTGCCGCCGCCTTATTACTCGCTGCCGGCGCAGGAGGAGTTGCTCGCCCATTATCAGGCGGTGCTCGATGCCGTCGATGTCGAGATCGTGCTCTATAATTTCCCGCTACGTGCCGGCGTCGAGGTCGGCTTCGAGGTGATGGACGCGCTGGCCGATAATCCGCGGGTGATCGGCATTAAGGAAAGCAGCGGCAACCTGCTGCGGGCCCTGGAGATCAACCGCCGCTATGCCGGCAGGCTGCAGCTCTCCTGCGGCAGCGACGACCAGGCTTTCGACTTTTTCATGTGGGGCGCCACCAGCTGGATCTGCGGCCCCGCGAACTGCCTCGTCGCGCCGGTGGTGAAGTTCTACAAGACCTTCGCTGCGGGTGACCTGAAGACGGCGCAGGCGGTGGCCAGAACAATCTATCCGGCGATGACCAATCTGGAATCCGGCAAGTTCGTGCAGAAGGTCAAATATGGCTGCGAGCTTGCGGGCTTTGCGGTTGGCGAAACCCGGCGCCCGCTCTTGCCCTTGAACGCGGCCGAGAAGCAGGAACTGGCGGCGGTCCTTGCCGCCGCGAATGCCGCCTGAACCATCGTGGCCGCGGCAGTCGGATCCGGTCCGGTCGCGATCGCCCCGGTTGTTATCGCCCCGGTCGTCATCGTGGGTGCCGGTATCATCGGCAGCACCATCGCCTATGAACTGCGGCGGCGCGGGGCGGATGTCGTTTTGATCGATCGCGATGAGCCCGGCCGCGGCGCTTCCTATGGCAATATGGCCAGCATCGCCGTGACGGAGTTCCTGCCGTCTTCGCGGCCATCCGTCTGGTCGCAGATCCCGCGCTGGCTGATCGATCCCGAAGGCCCGGTCCGGCTGCGCGCCGGTTATCTGCCGCGCCTCACCCCTTGGCTGCTGCGCTTCCTCATTGCCGGGCTGCCGTCCCGCGTCCGGGCCCTGGAAGCCGCCGGCGCCGCCTTATGCGCGCGGGTCTATGAAGATCTGCTGCCGCTGCTGCGGGCGGCCGGGCTCACGGACATGCTCTCGCAGGAAGGCTGTCTCAGCCTCTATGCCGATGACGCGGAATACGCGGCCGATCGCGCCCACCTCGCCGCGATCGCGCGGCATGGATTTGCCACGCAACTGCTGTCGGCGCGTGAATTCCGCGAACTCGAACCCGCGATCAGCCCGGCTATCGCGAAGGCCGTCCTCTTTCCGCAAAACCGCTCGATCAGCGATCCCTATCGGCTGGTCTGCGCTTTCGCGCAGCGCTTCCAAGAGGCTGGCAGCCGGATCGAACGTGGCGAGGTTGTCGGTTTCGCACATGCCGACGGCCGCGTGGCCGGCCTCCGGCTGCGCGATGGCCGGCTCATTGCTGCCGGGCAGGTCGTGCTGTGCGCCGGCGCCTATACCGCGCAATTATCGCGCCTGCTGGGCGAGCACATTCCGCTGGAGACGGAGCGGGGCTATCATACCCAGATCATGTCGCCGCAGATCGCGATGCGCCATGCCGTCATCTGGCCGGCGCGGGCTTTCATGGTAACGCCGACGGCCGGCGGGTTGCGGGTCGGCGGTACGGTCGAAATGGCGGGATTGCAGGCGGCACCGGATTTCCGGCGCGCAAAGGTGCTGGTGCGGCGGGCAAGGGAGGCTTTGCCCAGTCTCGTCAGTGACAACGCGACCGAATGGATGGGCCATCGCCCGGCCTTGCCTGATACGATCCCCATCATCAGCCGTTCGGCAAAGGACAGGAATGTGTTTTACGCCACCGGCCACGGTCATCTTGGCCTGACCTACGCCGCGACGACCGCGCGGTTGATTGCCGATCTGGTGATGGACCAGCCGACGCCGCTTGATCTGACGCCTTATCGCGTCGACCGCTTTTAAGAAGGACGCAGTGCGATGAAGAGCCAACGTCCCTGGCAACAGTCCGTAGAGGTGCTCCAGGTGCATTGCCAAGGCGAGATCGGCAAGGTGATCGTCGGCGGCGCGCCGGAGATCCCGGGCGCCACGACGCTCGAGAAGATGAATTACATCAACACGGTCGACGATCGTTTTCGGCGCTTCGTCACGTTCGAGCCGCGGGCGAATGTGGCGATGACCATGAATCTTCTCATCGCGCCGACGCGGCCCGACGCCGATGCCGGCTTCATCGTGCTGCAGGCGGATCGCGCCCATCCGATGTCGGGCAGCAATTGCATCTGCGTGGTGACGGCGCTGCTGGAAACGGGCCGTGTCGCCATGACGGAGCCGGAGACTATTGTACGCCTCGACACGCCGGCGGGGCTGATCGTGGCGCGGGCCAGATGCGCCAATGGGCGCTGCCTCTCGGTCAGCATCGACAATGTTCCGGCGTTCGTCCAGTCCCTGGATACGGTGATCGAGACGCCGCAATGGGGAACGATCAAGGCCGATATCGCCTTCGGCGGTGTCTATTACGCGATCGTCGATGTCGCGCAGCTCGGCATGCAAATCGCGCCGCAACAGGCGCGAGCGCTGGCGGAAGCCGGGATCGAACTGAAGCGGATCATCGGCGACCAGGTTTCGGTCAAGCATCCGCAGCTCGATGGCCTCGATGAGATCGCTTACGTGATGTTCCGCGGCGCCGAACCGGATGGCGCCGTGCGGACCTGCACGACTCTGAAGCCGGGCCGCGTGGACCGCTCGCCCTGCGGCACCGGCAGCTCCGCCAATCTCGCCGTCCTGCATGCGCGCGGGCAATTGAAGATCGGCGACAGCCGCCGATCGCGTTCCATTATCGGCGGCGAGTTCCTGGTGGAAGTGATCGGCGAAGCCACGGTCGGTCCCTATGCGGCGGTCGTGCCCCGGATCACGGGACAGGCCTGGATCTATGGCGCCGAGCAATTGCGCATCGATGACGACGATCCATTCAAGACCGGCTTTGCACTATCAGATACCTGGGGACCGCAAGTCGGTCTGCTGGATTAGACGCGCCATTGGAAAAGCGGCTCTCTACGCAATGCCTGCTCATTATTTCGCTGCGGTGCAGCGGAGGTTTGCAAATCAGGGCCGAAGCTTATGCATCGCAAGCATGGAGCTGCATGTAGCTTTCAAACCGTTATTCAAGCAAGTTGAGCCGAAGGAATAAGGGGCGGGCGAACAAGAGGCTGCGGCTTCCTTCAGTTCGGGGAGGCTTATATGCTGCAGCGGTCGGAACAGATTCATTGGCGGAACCTGATTGCGGCTTTCTCGGCCGTCTGCGTGTTCTCGTTTTCCCTCGGCGAGATTTTTCCGCTGCTGTCGCTGAACATGCAGAAGCTCGGCTTCAGCCAGGCCACCATCGGCTTCAATGCCGCGATGGCGCCGATCGGTATTCTCATTGCCGGCCTCATTGTTCCGAAGCTCGCGCATCTTATTGGTGCCAAGGCGCTTGCCAGCATCATGGCCTGCGCCGCCGCTGCCATCTTCGTCGCCTATCCGACGTTTCCGTCGCTCGTGCCGTGGTTTATCCTGCGCCTGTTACAGGGCATCTGTGTTGCGACCCTGTTTGCCCTGAGCGAGGCCTGGGTGGTCGAGAATGCCAGGGGGCGCTGGCGCAGCCTGATCATCGGCATCTATGCAACTTGCATCTCCGCGACATTCGGCGTCGGGCCGGCTGTCATCGGCTGGGCCGGTATTGACGACTATCTGCCATTCGCAATCGGCGCCACGATCCTGTTATGCGCTGCTATCCCGATCTCCTTCGTTAAAGTCGAACGGCACGGCGAAGTTCAACCGCATGTCTCGATCCTGCAATTCGCGCCCAAGGCGCCGTTTCTCCTGCTGGCGATCGGCGTTCATGCGATCCTCGATGGCGGCGTATTGAGTTTCCTGCCGGTCTATGGCGTACGTATGGGCATGGGCATCGAGACCGCCGCGGTGACGCTGACGGCCTTGGCCCTGGGCAATGTCTTCTTTCAGATACCTCTCAGCTGGGTGGTCGGCCGGACATCGAAGGCGGGAGCCATGATCGGCTGCTTCGTCACCGTCATCCTGGTGCTCAGTCTCGTTCCTTTCGCGATCCATACCCGCTTCATCTGGCCCTTGATCGTCGTGCTGGGAGCTGCCGGGTTTGGCATCTATACGGTTGGACTCTCGGAACTGGGCGACCGCTTCACCGGTCCCGACCTGGTGGCCGGAACCTCTGCCTTTGCTTCGGTGTGGGGGTTGGGTGCCTTGATCGGTTCCGTTATCTGCGGCGAGGCGATGGACATCTTCGGGCCGAACGGGCTTCCCGGCATCCTGATTGCTGTTTTCGTGAGCTACCTGGTCGGACGCTTCATCCGATACCAGCGGAGCGGCACCAGGCTTGCTCCATCCCGATAGGGAGCCGCCTGACCACGAATGAGGTCGGTGCCTGAAACCGCCGGGTGCAGCGGTGTAGTGCGAAGGCAGAGAGAAACCGGGGCGAGGGCGGAAGGCCGCTGTTTTCCGGCGGCACTCTATGGGGCGGTCGATATACCGGCGCTTGACAGATCGCCGGCCGGCGGCCGTCAGCGTGGCGCTCTGACTGCTGCGCCGCGAATTTCATGCCTTTGGATAGATGTCTGAGATGGTGGCGAATGGAGCCCGAAGTCCGAGACGTTCGTCGAGTTCAAATCGCAGCGGCCGCCGCAGTCGCTGGTTGCCGTGCGGAAGGCGCGCGTTTTTCGTTATAAGCGCTGTTATCGATAATTCGCATAATATATATTATGGAAAATATAAGGCGTACTGCGCCTTGTGTTCGAGACCAGATTGACCACAAGCGCTTGGTTTTGCCGCGTCTGTCCTCGGCGCTGCCTCAGACCACATGATCCGGCGCGAGCTTGCATTGGGCGCCGCTGGTTTCGACCTGCATCGTCGCATGGCCGATGCCGTAATCATGATTCAGTTCCTCGGCGATGGCCTCCAAGGCCTGATCGCCGGGATGGCCGCCGGGCATGACGAGATGCGCGGTCAAGGCCGTCTCGGTCGTGCTGATTGACCAGATATGGAGATCATGTACGGCGGCAACGCCGGCCTGGCTGGCGAGATGGCTTTTGACCTCTTCCGGGTCGATGCCAGCCGGCACGGCGGCGAATGTCATGCGGACGGAATCCTTAAGCAGGCTCCAGGTGCCGAAGACAATGATCGCAGAGACGACCAGGCTGACCAGAGGGTCCAGCCAGTTCCAGCCGGTGACGAGGATCAAGCCGCCGGAAACGACCACCCCGGCCGAGATGGCGGCATCGGCCACCATATGGAGATAGGCGCCGCGGATATTGAGATCGCCCTTGCGGCCGCGCATGAACAGGATGGCGGTTGCGGCATTGATGACGACGCCGATCGCCGCCACCACCATGACAGTGGTTCCGGCGACCTGCGGCGGGTCCGCCAGGCGCCGCAATGCCTCCCAGGCGATGCCGCCGATCGCCACCAGCAGGAACAAGGCATTGAACAAGGCCGCCAGAATGGAACTGCTGCGCAGCCCATAGGTGAAACGGGCGCTCGGCTGGCGCTGCGACAGCGACATTGCTACCCAGGCCATGACGAGGCCCAGCACGTCGCTGAGGTTATGCCCGGCATCGGCCAGCAAGGCGACGGAATCGCTGATCACGCCATAGATCGCCTCGATCACCACGAAACCGAGATTGAGCGCCGTGCCGATGGCGAAGGCCGGGCCAAAAGTCGACGGCGCATGGGAATGGCCGTGCCCGTGATCGTGGCCGCCATGATGCCCATGGCCATGGTCGTCATGGCGGTGCGGCTTGGCCGGCTTGGGATCATGCAACGCGCTGCCGTGATCATGGCCGAGATGGCGCCCATGGTCATGCTTGTTGCCGCTATCCGGGCCGGATATGAGATCTCGCGCGCTGAGATCCTGGTCCCGATTTTCTGCCATCTGTACCCTCACCTCTTCGCGCCCACCGGCGCGCCTCAGTCCCATCTCTCGCGGCCTCTATCTCAGGCCCCTGCTCTCACGCTGCAATCTCGATGGTCAGGCCGTCATAGCCGGGTTCGACACCCGGCGGACAGCGCCGCGCCACCTCGTCGTAATCCATCATATGGTTGAGATGGGTCAGCACTGCATGCTTCGGTTTGACGCGCTCGATCCAGGAAATCGCCTTGTCGAAATGCGCATGGGTTTCATGCGGCTCGAAGCGCAGGCAGTCGACGATCCAAAGATCGAGACCCTGCAGCAGCTCGAAGGCCGCTTCCGGCAGTTCCACCGCATCGGTGGAATAGGCCATCTTGCCGACGCGGTAGCCGGTCGTAACGCTGCCGAAGCCGTGTTGCTGTTCGAACGCGTCGACCGGGATGCCGCGGACCTCGAAACGCGCGGGAATGGCAATCTCATGCGGCATCAGAAAGGGCCGGTAAAGATGGCCGGAGCCCTTGGTCGATTGCGCAAAAACATAAGCGAAACGCTGCGTCAGCGTGGCCAAGGTCTCGGCCGACCCATAGGCGTCGATGGTGCCGCCCGAGCGCGGCTTCATGAACCGCAGGTCGTCGATTCCCTGGGTATGGTCGGCATGGTCATGGGTGTAGAGCACCGCATCGACGCTGCCGCAATTGGCGTCCAGCATCTGCATCCGGAGATCCGGCGACGTGTCGAACAGAATTTTCGCCTTGGGATGCTCCAGCAGCACGGAAACCCGCCGGCGGCGGTTCTTCGGATTGTCGGGATTGCAGCGGCCCCAATTATGGCCGATCAACGGAATGCCGCCCGAGCCGCCGCAGCCGAGGATTGTCACCTTTGCCGTCATGATCTGGCTGCCACCATCAGGCCGCTTGCTGTGCCGTCTGCGGCACTTTGTGAAACAGGCGGTGGAAATTCGCCGTGGTCAGGGCGGCAAAGTTAGGCAACGGCAGGCCGAGCATGTCGGCGACAAAGCTTGCGGTATGGCGCACGAAAGCCGGCTCGTTGCGCTTGCCGCGCTGGGGAATGGGCGCCAGATAAGGCGAATCCGTTTCCACCAGCAGGCGGTCATGCGGCACCGTCCGCGCCACGACGCGCAGGGCCTCGGCATTCTTGAAGGTGACGATGCCGGAAAGCGAGATATAGAAACCCATCTCAAGTGCTGCATCGGCGAGATATTGCGTCGAGGTGAAGCAATGGATGACGCCGGTCAGCCCGCCTTTCGCTGCGCCCGCCTGCAGCAACCGCACCGTATCCTGATCGGCTTCGCGCGAATGCACGACCAGCGGCAGGCCGGTTTGCCGCGCGGCCTCGATATGGGTTGCGAAGACGTTTTGCTGCTGCTGGCGATCGCTCTTGTCATAATAGTAATCGAGCCCGGCCTCGCCGATCCCGACGACCTTGGGATGCTTGGCGAATGCGACCAGCTTGGCGACATCGACGGCCGGCTGCTTGTCGGCCTCGTGCGGATGAATGCCGACGGTGCAGCTCAGCACGTCATGCGCTTCGGCCAAGGCAAGGACCTTGTCGAATTCCGTCACCTTGGTACAGATCGTCACCATGCGGCGCACCCCCTGCTCCGCTGCCCGGCCGAGGATGGCATCGATCTCGCCGGTAAAGTCGGCGAAATCGAGATGGCAATGGCTGTCGACGAGGATGATGGCCTTCTCCGTCATGATGCGGCAGCTTCCTCGACGAAACGCGGAAACACGCCTTCCGGTTTCGGCAAAGCGGTTCCCGGCTTCAAGGCGTGATCCTTGCCGAAGGCTGCAAAGCTGCGGGCATTCTCCGCAAGGCCGAGTTGATCCAGCAGCTTTGCCGCAGATTGCGGCATGATCGGTTGAACGAGCAGGCCGAGCCGCCGGATGGTCTCCGCCAGCACGTACAAAACGGTGTTCATGCGCGCGGGATCGGTTTTGCGCAAAGCCCAGGGTGCCTGCTCATCGACATAGCGGTCGGCTTCGCCGATGACCTGCCAGATGCTTTCCAGCGCCTTATGGAAGGCCTGTTCATGGATGAGGCCGCGCACCTTCTGCAGGACCTCCTCGGCCGAAGCGATCAGGCGTTCATCGGCTTCATTGAAAGCGCCCGGCTGCGGCACGGCGGCGTTGCAGTTCTTGGCGATCATCGAGAGCGACCTTTGCGCCAGATTGCCGATGCCGTTGGCGAGATCGCTGTTCATCCGCTGCACCATGGCACGGTGCGAGAAATCGCCGTCATTGCCGAAGGGAATTTCCCGGAGCAGGAAATAGCGCGTCTGGTCGAGGCCGTATCGTTCGACCAGATGCAAGGGATCGATGACATTGCCGAGTGACTTGGAGATCTTCTGGCCTTCGTTGGTCCACCAGCCATGTGCAAACACGCGGCGCGGCGGCTCGAGCCCGGCGCCCATCAGGAAAGCCGGCCAATAGATCGCATGAAAGCGCAGGATATCCTTGCCGACCATATGCAGGTCGGCCGGCCAGAATTTCTTGTACATCGCGGATGCGTCGTCCGGAAAACCGACGGCAGTGATGTAATTGGTGAGCGCATCGAGCCAGACATACATGATATGGGCAGGATCATCCGGCACCTGTACGCCCCAGTTGAAGGTGGTGCGCGAAATCGAGAGATCCTTGAGGCCGGATTTGACGAAGCTGATCACCTCATTGCGACGGCTCTCCGGGGCAATGAAATCCGGATTGGCCTCGTAGAAGGCCAGCAATTTGTCACCCCAGGCGGAGAGCTTGAAGAAGTAACTCGGCTCCTCGACCCATTCGACTTCAGCGCCGCTCGGCGCGATCTTCCTGCCGTCGGGCTGGGTCGTCAGCTCGTCTTCGCCGTAATAGGCCTCATCGCGCACGGCATACCAGCCGGCATAGGAACCGAGATAGATCTCGCCCCGCGCCTTCAGGCGACGCCAGATTTCCTGGCACGCCTGCTTGTGCCGCTCCTCGGTGGTGCGGATGAAATCGTCATTGCTGAAATTCATCGCCTTGGCGAGGTCACGGAAATTCTGTGACACCTTGTCGGTGAAGGCCTGGGGATCGATACCCGCCAGCTTGGCAGATTTTTCGACCTTCTGCCCGTGTTCATCGGTGCCGGTCAGGAAATGCACATCATAGCCGTCGAGGCGCATAAAACGGGCGAGGACGTCACAGGAAAGCGTCGTATAGGCGTGGCCGATATGCGGCGCGTCATTGACGTAGTAGATCGGCGTCGTGACGTAATAGCGTTTGGCCTCGGCCATGACTTGCAACTCCTCATTCTGCCGCGGATCGGCAGCTACACTTAATCCCAGTCATATATGCTTAGCACAGAATGCCAAGGCGATGGCTGCCCAGTCCGATGGGATGGCGCCGGATGCAATGTTATGGCGCTCCAGCTGAACCCTGATACCGCACAGGCCTATTGAACGGGAAAGCCGCGGAAGGCGCGGGCTCCGTCAGCGGACGGATGCCGTCTATCGCCCCATCGCCTCGATCGCCAGGCAGCCGGCAATCCAGGCTTGCTTGCGATCCAAGTTGACGCTGGCCACCCGGTCAAACAGGCGGTTAAGCTTTTCCCATAGCTCGATCCAGCGATCAAGGCTTGCGGCGCGCCGGCAGCGTTCGATCAGCGCCGTTTCGCCGGGGAAAAGCTCGTTTTGGGGCTCGGCGTCACCGCTACCTGCGGCGGTCAAAGCGAGCCGGCGGCAGAGCCGCTTCAGCCACCAGTCCAGGGCCTGAACGGCAAGGTCGAATTCCCCTTCCCCGCCGCGCGAGGCCAGCCTGTCGCCCACCTGGTGCAACTGATTGACGCTGAATTGCGGCCAGGCCTGAAGCACATTCATGATCAGGCGGAAGACCGTCAGGCCGTTCTGCTCCAACAGGGTGATGCCCTGGCCGAGGCTGCCGGCGGCCAGGGCCAAGGCGGCCTGCAGATCGGCGGGATCGGCATCCGGACAGCGCGTCGACAAGGCCTGGCGCAGCAGATCATCGGGCAACGGCGCCAGGGCCAGACGGCGGCAGCGCGAGCGGATGGTGGGCAGCAGGCTGCCCGGGGCATGGCTGACCAGGATCAGCACGGTGCGCGCCGCCGGCTCCTCCAGCATTTTCAGGATGGCGTTGGCGGCATTGCGGTTGAGATCGTCGGCGGCATCGATGATGACCACGCGCCAATGACTTTCTGCCGGTTTGAGATGCAGGAAATCGAGCACGTCGCGGACGTCATCGATCAGGATTTCCGACCGCAGCTTGCCGGTCTTCTCATTGACGCGCCGCTGCAGCACGCGGAGATCGGGGTGCGATTGTGCGATGATCCGGCGAAAGACCGGATGATCCGGCGGCATATCGAGGCTGTCCACCATGGTTGTCACGGGCGCGGCCGCCGGTGCATCGTCGAATAAGGCGAAAGCATCGGCCGGCGCTTCTGCTGCTGGCGGCATGTCGCTCAGCAGGCGGCGCGCCATGCGATAGGCCAGGGTCGCCTTGCCGACGCCGCGCTGACCGGTAATCAGCCAGGCATGCGGCATGCGGTTGCGCTGCATGGCGCGCAAAAAGACCTGCTCGGCTTCGGCATGGCCCAGCAGGCTGGTCGCCACGACCGGGCCCGTCGGCTCAACGATTTCAGTGCTGACCGGCTTACGCGCCATCTGGTTTCCCTGCCCCGCTCCTCATGCGAGCTTGAGGCCGAAATGCTGCGCGATCAGCTGCAGCACGTCGCGGGCGACTTCATCGGGCGACCGATCGGCGTCGATGATCTTGCAGCGATGCGGCTCGGCCTTGGCAATCGTCAGGAAACCATCGCGCAGCCGCTGATGGAAGGCCCGGTCCATGCGTTCATAGCGATCCTCGGCCGCGGCGGCCGGTGCCGCGGTTCCGTGCCGCTGCGCTGCCCGCGCCAGGCCGGTCTCCACCGGCAGATCAAGGATGATCGTCAGACCAGGCTCGGTCGCACCGACAATGCGCTGCCGCAGCTGCTGCAGCCACGCAAGGTCGAGGCCGTGACCATAGCCTTGATAGGCGATGGTTGAATCGGCAAAGCGATCGCAGAGCACCCAGGTGCCGGAGATCAAGGCCGGCCGGATCACGCGGTCGAGATGGTCGGTGCGCGCCGCGAAATGCAACAGCGCTTCGGTTTCCGCCGTCCAGCGGCCGGGCTCGCCCTCGACCAGCAGGCGGCGGATATCCTCCGCACCTGGAGCGCCGCCTGGCTCGCGGGTCAGACGGATATCGTGTCCCGCCGCCTGCAGAGCCGCGGCAAGGCGCCGGATCTGCGTTGATTTACCAGCACCTTCGCCGCCTTCGAAGGTGATGAAGCGATGCAAAGGATGCGAGGGGTCAGCCTGCGGCGCCACGACCGATCCGTCAGCTGCCGCCGAAGACCAGGTAATTCAGCTTGGTCCACATCCGCGCCGGCAGGCTCTTTTCCGGCACATCCGCAGCCGCCACCAGCGGCGCCTCGAAGTCCGGATGATCGGGCGAGGAAATCACCAGCTTACCGACTTCGCGGCCGGCAGCAATCGGCGCCTGCAAGGGACCGTCGAAAACCGCTTTGGCGGTGATTTTCGTTTTTGCGGCACGCGGCAAGGTAGCGATCAGGTCGGTCGGCACCGTCAGCGGCACGTTCGGCGCTTTGCCCATCCAGACGGGCGCCTGGGCCAGAATGGCGCCCTTGGTGGCGATGGTATAGTTGGCGGTTTCGCGGAACGCCCAATCCAGCAGATCGCCGCCCGCATCGGCGCGGTTCTGCATGCTGTTCAAGCCTTGCGCCACCATGATGATGCGTCGGTTGTCGCGTATGGCGGAAGCGACCAGGCTGAAGCCGGATTCCTCGGTATGGCCCGTCTTCAAGCCATCAACGCCGGAACCGGTACGATACAGCAGCGGATTGCGGTTGCCCTGCTTGATGCCGTGCCAGACGAATTCCTTTTCCGAGAAGTAATGATAGTAGTCGGGGAAATCCGTGATCAGGTGGTGGGCCAGGATTTCGAGATCATGGGCGGTCATATACTGCTCGGGATCCGGCAAACCTGAGGCATCGACGAAATGGCTGCCGTTCATGCCGAGTTCCTTGGCCTTGGCCGTCATGCGTTCGGCAAATGCCTCCTCGCTGCCCGCCATGCCTTCCGCCACGACGACGCAAGCGTCATTGCCGGACTGGATGATGATGCCGCGGATCAGGTCCTCGACGGCGATGTCGGAATTGATTTCGACGAACATCTTGGAGCCCTGAGTGGACCAGGCCTTCTTGCTGACGTGAAACTTGTCGGTCAGCTTGATATCGCCCCGCTTCAGGGCATCGAACAGCAGATAAATCGTCATCAGCTTGCTGGTCGAGGCGGGCGGTATCCGTTCATCGCCCTTTTTGTCCAGGATGACCGCTCCGGTCTGGAAGTCCACGATATAGGCGTGTTCCGCGTCGGTCTCCGGCGAATCTGCCAGGGCCGCTGTGCCGGCGGCAATGGTTGCAAGGAGGCCGGCAACGAGAAAGGAAGCCGCGAAGGCGGCGCGGCGGCTGGCGATATTCATGGAAACACCTGAGTCGTAAGGCAAAATCGGGACTTTATCGGTCGCAAGCTGCGGCAATTCAGGCCGCAGGTCAAGCGCCGCGACGACAACGGATCGGCAGTTTTCGCCGCGTTCACCGCCCTCGTCCTTGGCCGTCAATCGACCACAATGCGGGCCTCGGTCTGACCGGAATGGATGACCCGTTGCAGCACCTGATCGGCTTGGTCGACATCGGCAAGGGGGCCGAGGCGAACGCGGTAGAAGAGCTGATTTCCGACCTGCACAGGCATCATGCGTACGGGACCGAAAGCCGACAGCTTGCTGGTCAGCAACTGGGCATTGGATTGCCGGGTGAAAGCGCCGGCTTGGATATAGATATTCGTCGCCCTCACCGGCTGCAGCTGGACTTTGCCGTCCGGTTGCGGCGCAATCGTCTGCCCGATCACGCTCTTGGTCGGCGGCACGGCAGCGGTCTGGGTGGCGCGAGGCTGGGGCGCCGGGCTCGGGGCGCTTGGCGGCTGGCTCTTGCCGATCGGCGGCAAAGGCGTCGCCGACACACTTCCGCTCGGCGCAGCCAGCGGCTTCGGGCCGGCATTTTCGCCGCCTTGGGACGAACCCAGGGCCGCCAGGGCCATGCTTTCCTCCTTCATGACCTGGACGCGGACCTTGGCCGTTCCCTGGTCGATGAAGCCGAGCAGCTGGGCGTCGCGGCGGGTCAGATCGATAATGCGCCCATTGACGAAGGGGCCCCGGTCATTGACCCGCACCTCGATCGAGCGGCCGTTATCCAGGTTCGTCACCCGCACCATGGAAGGCAGCGGCAGCGTCTTATGCGCCGCCGTCAGGCCGTTCTGGTCATAAACTTCGCCATTCGCGGTGTATTGGCCATGGAAGCCGGGCCCGTACCAGGAGGCAATCCCGGTCTCGTCATAATCCATGTCGACCTTGGGATAATACCAGACCCCGTCTACCTGATAAGGCTTGCCCACCTTGTAAGGCTGAGCCTGTTGCGGCGCTCCGGAGGGGGCTGAGGGCTGATTTGCCAGCTTTGTCGTGGTGCAACCAGCTGTCAGGATTATTGCCAGCGTGCCCAGGAGCAGGTGAGAACGCCGAATCATACGCTTCATTTTGTATCCGAAAAGGGGCGAGTTACCAGGATATGGTAGGGTAATATGCGGGCCCCGGCCATGCAACACGGCCGCTCGGATTCGTCAGGAAAACTTACAGACGCCGCCGAGGCCGCCGGCTGCGGCATCGTGACCATCGAAAGGCACCTGCACCCTAGCGCTGGAACCGCTTCAGTCGTTCTTTTTCAGAACGTCGACGGCCAGGCCGGAAACCGCACCCGCTGCGGCACCAATGGCGGCGCCCCCGGCGATGGAAAGGCCGCCGGTAACCAGGCCGAGACCCGCGCCGGCGCCCGCGCCGATCGCCGCGCCGGTCACGATCCGTTGCTCCGTATCATTCATTCCGGAGCAGGCGCTAAGCGACCCGGCAAGAAAAAGGACGGCAGCAGGAAGCACAAGCTGCCTACGGATATGGGCAACCGAGATCATGGCAAACCTCTAATATCTTCTCATTTGAATCAGGTAGTTATGTGGAGAATCTAAGTTTTACGATGGGGAGTTTCAACTACTTTGTTGATTCCGCTGAGATGAACTTTTGGTGTTGGCAGAGGCGCCGCTGCATTCTTCGCTGGCCAGCGCAAAGCAGCTCGACTACTTTCGCGGGCACCACAAGGCCGGATCCGGCCCGCTCCTGTCCTACCTATCAGGCTGTTCAGGCGAACGAGTTCTCGTATGACTTGCACCGTTAGCGATTTACCGGCCATGGGCTTGCTGAGCCCGAATTCGCTGGTCTTTGCCAAATATTGGGGGAGTTTGCCGAAAGTCGGACTGTTGCCGGATCGTCAGCTGTTTGCGCCCGAAGACGTCAGGTCGATCCTGCGCAATTTTGTCATCCTCGAAATCGTTTCGCCTGAAGAAGTCCGGTTCCGCCTGGCCGGTACTGCCGAGGCGGATCGCTACGGCCGCGATGTGACGGGGCTGAACTACATGGATTTTGTCGACCCCGCCCGGCGGCCGAAAGCCCATGGTGCGTTCCAGGCGATGGCCGCTACGCCTTGCGGCATGGTCGCCACGATCCAGTCGAAATCATCTGCCGGCCTCGATTTTATCAATGAGGCAATCGGCTTTCCCTTCAGCCAAGGCGATGGTCAGACGCCCCTCCTCTACTTCCAGAGCAACACGCTGACGGATTATTCCTTCCACGATGCCTATGAAGATCGCCTGGCGGAGCACACGCGTGTGACCCGTCGCTTCTTCATCGATATCGGCGCCGGCATTCCGGACTTCAGCGATTAGGCGACGAAAACGGTCTGCCGGAGATCTGCGGCGGGCAAGGAACCCGCTCCGGCCAACAGGCCGGCCCAGCGGCCCGGTGTCATGCCGAAGGCTTTCTTGAAATGGCGGTTCATATGGCTCTGATCGGTGAAGCCGGTGGCGACGGCGGCCTCGGCCAGGGGGGCGCCGTTGCCGATCATCTGCCGGGCGCGTTGCAGCCGGCGCATCAACAAGAAGCGATGCGGGCTGGTCCCGAAGAGGACCCGGAAGTGGCGCGACAGCTCATAGCGGTCGAGGCCGGTCAGCCGTTCAAGCTCGCCGGATCGCACCACGCGGTCGGCATTGGCGGCAAGAAAGTCGCGGGCCCGCCGCGCCTGGAGAACAGCCGTGGGTCCGATGTTCCGCGCTGGCCTGCCGGCATGCCGCAATAGACCTTGCGCCAGCTCTTCCACAAGGGAATCGACCAACAGTTCTTCGAGCGGCTCGTCGAGAGAGCCAAGGGCTTCCGCCAGGGCCCCGAGCAGCGCCGGGTCGGTCACCACCGGCTGGGTGACGAAAGGCAGCGCGCCATGCCTTCCCGCGAGCGGCCGCGACAATAATACCGGTTCCAGATAGAGCATCCGGTAGCGCAGGCGGCGCTCGGTCCCGGCACCGCCATCATGCTCCTCATCCGGATGCAGCACGATGATATTGCCGGGCAGGCTGTGCCGCTGCGTGCCGCGATAGCGGAATCGCTGCACCCCCTCCAGCGTCACCCCGAGGCCATAGGTGTCATGGCGATGCGGTTCGAAGGCATCGCCGAAAAAGCGCGCTTCGATCCGCTCGATGCCAGGAAAAGCGGGTGCTGTGACGATGGAATCACCGGCGTCCCCTGCGCACAAACGTCCAAGACCTTCGATCTGTCGTGCCTCCATATGCGGTCACAGTCCTCAAGCTCGAAAGATTGGAATCATGTTCGATACCAAGATCGCCATCGTTTTGCGCAATGATCTCGCCGCCTGGCAGGCCTTGAATGTGACGGCTTTTCTCACCAGCGGTATTGTCGCGCAATATCCGACCATCATCGGCGAAGCCTATCGCGACCGTTCCGGCAATGTCTACAATGCCCTGTCGATTCAGCCGGTTATCGTCCTGTCTGCGGATGCGGCGACGATCGCCGCCATTCACCGGCGCAGCCTGGAGCGCGAGATCAAAGCGTCACTCTATATCGAGGAGATGTTCGCCACCGGCCATGACGCAGCGAACCGTGCCGTCTTCGCCGAATTCGCCCCCGAAGACGCCAAGGTCGTCGGCATCGCCCTGCGCAGCGATAAGAAAACCGTCGACAAGGTGACCAAGGGTGCCGCGATGTATCGCTAGCAGGCCGGTTCGAGCCGTCGTTCAATTCGGCTGCGGTCGACCATCTGACGTCAGAATCCCGGCCCATCGAGAACGTTGACCGCGGCGACGCCAGCGGATAAGCAAATCCCGTCCCGCCAGACGGCTCGGCGGTGACGGCGACGGATGGGTGGCCGAGTGGTTTAAGGCAGCGGTCTTGAAAACCGCCGTGGGTGCAAGCTCACCGTGAGTTCGAATCTCACCCCATCCGCCATATTCCCCGAAATTCGCGCCGGTTCAGGCGCGCGCCCTTCCGGATCTTTGTCTCGGATCTTGGCCCGGCATAAGCCCGCGGAACGCAAAACTTAACCTCGCGTTAATTATTTTGCGCCGAGTATCGCGACAGTTAGCAAAGTATTCCTCATGCCAATCGTCCGCCAATTCGACTTCGACCGTGACACAATCCGGTCGCCCTATCTGCGCCTTCTCTATGATTACTGGATTAGGCTGCGTGGTAATCGGGTGGCGCCGGACATCCAGGAGATTGACCCGCTCGATATCCCCCGCTCCGCCCTTCCCTATGTGATTCTCGTCGATGTCGAACAAAATCCGCTGCGCGCCCGTTATCGGCTGGTGGGCACGCATGGGACCCAGGCTGCTGGGTGGGATTATACGGGCCGGTATGTCGACGAGCTCGATGTGCCCAATACCCTGGCTGAGGAGATCCATGAGGATTTCCTCTATGCGCTCGAGCGACGTCCCATGTATGCGAACTATGAGTGGCCGTTGCGTGACAACCGGGGAATTGTGATTGTCGAGCTTATTCAGCTCCCGCTGTTGGAAAATGGCGTCGTGACGCGATGCTTCTGCGGCGAGCATGTCGGACAGGATCTCGACCTGTTTTCAGACGAGATGATGCCGATCGAAAAAGCGGACTGAACGGCCTATCCAGCCGGAGGCCGCCCGGCGGCCCGATATCTATGCCGTTTCCACGTCTATCGGGCGCGTCATGCGAATCACATCCCACCTTTCTCCGTCTGCGACGACCGGACCGGCCTTGACTTCCTGCGGCTCGAAGCCCAGGCGACGATAGAGCCGGATAGCGGGCTGATTGAATGCGTATACGTTGAGCTCCAGCGTCGACACCGATGGCTGCCGGCGAAGAAGAGCGACGATGCGCTGCAGGAAATTATAGGCCAGGCCCCGTCCCCGAAGCTTGGGATTGAGGCCTATCCGGGCCAGCCTCGCCGTACCTTTTGCCGGGTCCAGCGCCGCCTGGGCGTGGGCGGCGATATCGCCGCCCACGAGACAGCCCGACCAGATCAGGCGGCGCGGCGGCGCCAGCCGGCTTTCCGCCCACATTACTTCCAGCTGGGGCTGATCCAGGGGAAATCGCAGCAGCGGGCCACCCCATTGGATGAGATCAGCCTCGGTCGGGAACCAGTTGGGCAATAGGCGCAGATCTTCCGCTGTTGCCGGCCGTACGGTGATAGGGCATATCGTTGTCACGTTAAGCTGTTCCGGTGATGCGCTGGGCTGCGGATGAAGATCGATCATCCGCAAGCCGTCGCGGCATATTGTGACAGATTCCGCCGCCTGTAACCGTCATCGCCGCCCTGTCACGGCGTTGCGGTTATCCCTTGTTCCCGCCTGCCTGCTCCCACCCTCTTTGACCGGTCAAAATGGCCAAATCCCTCCTTTTGCAAGAACCCAACCTGTTGCGCTTCTGGTTAGGTCAGACCGGCGCTTTCATGGCCTATAACATGCTGGTCGTCGCGGTCGGTTGGCAGGTCTACGATTTCACAAATAGCGCGTTCGCTCTCGGTCTGGTCGGCCTGATCCAGTTTCTGCCCCAGCTGCTGCTGACCCTCGTCGTCGGACAGGTGGCCGATCGCTATGACCGGCGCTATATCAGCCTCGCCTGCCAATGGCTGAAAATGGCCATGGCTGCCGTTCTCGCCTTTGGCAGCTGGCAGCACAGTCTGACCGTCGAGGGCATCTTCATCTGCGCGGCCGCAATCGGTGCCGCGCGTGCCTTTGAAATGCCGGCCATGCAAGCCATGCTGCCGATGCTGATACCCGCGGCGTCATTGCCGCGCGCCGTGGCTGCCACTGCCGGCGGGCGCGAACTGGCGGTCATTCTCGGCCCGGCCCTGGGCGGCTTCATCTATGCCTTTGGGCCCGACTGGGTCTATCTGCTCGGCACGGCGATTTTCTGTCTCTCGGGTGTGGCTTTCATCGGCATTCGCAGCCCGGGTGCGGTGGCGCGCATCGCCGGCTCGACGCGGATGGCAACCCTACTCGGCGGCATTTCCTATATTGCGGCACGCCCCGTCATCCTGGGCGCCATCTCGCTCGATCTCTTTTCGGTGCTGTTGGGAGGCGCCGTCGCGCTGCTGCCGATTTATGCCCGGGATATTCTGGTAACCGGCCCCTGGGGCCTGGGCCTGCTGCGCGCCGCCCCGGCCCTCGGCGCGATCGCCATGTCGCTGCTGCTGTCGCGACGGCCGCTGCAGCGTCGCGTCGGCCCCACCATGATGACGGCGGTGGCGGGTTTCGGCCTGGCGACGATCGTCTTCGGCCTATCGCGCTGGTTCCCGCTATCCATGCTGGCTTTGGTTTGCCTCGGCGCGACTGACATGATCAGCGTGGTGATCCGGCAGTCGCTCGTGCAATTGGAAACACCGGATGAGATGCGCGGCCGCGTCGCCGCCGTCAATTCGATCTTTATCGGCGCGTCGAATCAGCTGGGCGAATTCGAGTCCGGGGCCACCGCTGCCCTGTTCGGTACCGTACCGGCGGTTGTCGTGGGTGGCCTGGGCACATTGGTCATCGTTGCGATGTGGCTATGGCTGTTCCCGGCCCTCGCCAGACGCGACAGCTTGATCCAATCGGAGCCAGGCAACATCGGCTTGTAAGTTTTTGAGATTTTTAAGGCCGTCGCGGCGGGCGACGGGTGGCGGTCAAGGAATCGACTGCAACCGCGCGCCAACCTCTTTGCGCGTGATATGGCGGAAATCCTCAATGGTAACGACATGCGAAACATCGCTGCCGTTATCGGCGAAGGGGAAAAGCCCCCATTCGAATGCCTTTTCCAGATGGTCGTGCCAGGTGAATTGGGACAGGCCGAACATCGGCGTTTTAAGCCGCTGGATTTCGGCATATTGATCGAGCAGGCGTTGTTTCAGATCGGGCAGCCAATTGAGCTCGTGGAGCCATTTTCCCGTATAATCGCCGGCAGAAAACTGCGCCTGCTCGGAACCAACGACCCGGTAGAACACCCGCAGCGGGTCGTTATGCAACTCCTCCAGTGTAATATAGGGCAGCAGATGGCGAATCGCTGTCGCATCAAAGGCGGACTTTGCCGGCATCGCTCTATCGCCCCGGATGGACAACCAATACTGATTAAAGGCAAGGACGTCCGGTGAGGTGATATCCGCCAAACTGAGTGTGGCGAGCCGTTGCATGTTCTTACGCCTCCGAGCAGCGCACCCATACAAACAGAGGAAAAAATTCACTTCCTCGCGAATCAGCACCGCCGCAAAAGTGTCGGGCAAATAGGCAAGAATAGCAATCGTTTCAATGCCAACGGCGAGGTGACAAGCCTGTGGCGGATTACTGCCTTGTCAGTTCCGCCGTCCTGGTCGCACAATGTCGTCGAGGAGCCAGCGGGCATCATCATGCAACTCGAAATTTTCTCCGACACGATCTGTCCTTGGTGCTACATCGGCAAGCGCCGGTTGGAACGGGCACTGAAGACGCGGCCCCAGGCCAATCTGGTCAAGCGCTGGCGCGCTTTTCAGCTCAATCCCGGCATGCCGGCCGGCGGCATGAGCCGGCAGCAATATGTCAGCGCAAAATTCGGCAGCATGGAGCGTGCCAACCGCCTCTACCAGACGGTTGCCCGTATCGGCGCCGCCGAAGGCATCCGCTTTCGCTTCGATCTGATCGATCACACGCCGAACACGCTGCTCTCGCATCGGCTGAGTTATGTTGCGGCCACCGCCGATAAGCAGAGCATGATGTTGGATCGGCTCTTTGCCGCCTATTTCGAAGAAGGCGGCAATATCGGCGATCCGGAGATCCTGGCCAAGCTCGCTGCCGATGTCGGCCTGCCGAACAATCTGACGGCGGATGCCTTGACCGGCAGCGGCCAGATCGATGCCGCTCTGGCCAGCGATTTCCAGGCACGGCGCCAGGGTATCAATGGCGTGCCATATTTCATCTTCAACGGCCGCTTCGGCCTGTCGGGCGCGCAAGAACCGGAAGCGCTGTTCCATATGTTCGATCTGGCGCGCGAAGACGACCTGCTGCAACAGGCCGGCTGATCAGGCGACGAGGCTCGCCAGGTTCTGCAATAGCTTCCTGACGCCGGCGACGCGCGCTTTCGTCTCCTGCCATTCCTGGCGGCAGACCACGCGTTGATCCGGCCGCACCGCCAGGATGCTCGCGCGCTTGGTGATGAAATCGATCAGCTTGGCGGGCTCGGCGAAGCGGTTGTTGCGGAAGCTGAGCACCGCCCCCTTTGGTCCCGCCTCCACCTTCTCGACACCGGACTGGCGGCACAGTTTCTTGATGGCGACGATCTGCAGCAGGTTCTCCACCTCCTCCGGCAATTTGCCGAAGCGGTCGATCATCTCCGCCGCGAAGGCATCGATCTCCCCGGCGCTGTCGAGCGCGGCGATGCGGCGATAGAGACCAAGGCGGATATTGAGGTCGGTGATGTAATCCTCCGGGATCAAGACCGACATGCCGATATTGATCTGCGGCGTCCAATCCTGCACCTTCTCGGCGGCGATGGCTTCGCCGCGCGCCTCGCGGACAGCATCCTCGAGCAATTGCTGATAGAGCTCGACGCCGACCTCGCGGACATGGCCCGACTGCTCATCGCCCAGCAGATTGCCGGCGCCGCGGATATCGAGATCGTGACTGGCCAAGGTGAAGCCTGCCCCCAGCTGGTCGAGCGTCTGCATCACCTCCAGGCGCCGCTGCGCCGTGTCGGTCAGCTTCTTGCCGGGCGGCGTCGTCAGATAGGCATAGCCGCGCAGCTTGGATCGGCCCACGCGGCCACGCAGCTGATAGAGCTGGGCCAGGCCGAACATATCGGCACGATGCATGATGATGGTATTGGCGGTCGGAATATCGAGACCGGATTCGATGATATTTGTCGCCAGCAGCATTTCGTAGCTGCCGTCATAGAAGGCCGTCATCGCCTTTTCCAGCTGGGTCGGCGTCAAGCGGCCATGGGCGGTGACGAACTTGATCTCCGGCACCAGATTGCGCAGCCTCTCGGCAAGCGTGTCCAGGTCCTCGATGCGCGGACATACATAAAAGATCTGCCCGCCACGAAAATGCTCGCGCATGATGGCTTCGCGGATGACCACCGGATCATAGGGCAGCACGAAGCTGCGCACGGCCAGGCGATCGACCGGAGCGGTCGTGATCAGGCTCATCTCGCGGATGCCGGTCAAGGCAAGTTGCAGGGTGCGCGGGATCGGCGTCGCCGTCAGGGTCAGCACATGCACATCGCCGCGCAGCTCCTTCAGGCGTTCCTTCTGCGTCACGCCGAAATGCTGCTCCTCGTCGACGATCAGCAGGCCGAGGCCGGCGAATTCAATGCTCTTGGCCAGCAAGGCATGGGTGCCGACGATGATATCGATCTTGCCTTCCTTGAGATCGTTCTTGATCTCGGTTGCTTCCTTGGCGCTGACCAGCCGGGAAAGCTGGCGCACCTTGATCGGCAAGCCGGCGAAGCGCTCGCTGAAGGTGCGGTAATGCTGGCGGCACAGCAATGTGGTCGGGGTCACCACCGCCACCTGCTTGCCGTTCATGGCGGCAACGAAGGCGGCGCGCAGGGCGACCTCGGTCTTGCCGAAGCCGACATCGCCGCAGACCAGGCGGTCCATCGGCTTGCCGCTGGCAAGATCGTTGAGAACGTCCTCGATGGCCTTCAACTGATCTTCGGTCTCTGCGTAGCGGAAACGGGCACAGAATTCGTCGAACAGGCCTTCAGGCGGCAGTATCGGATCGGCGCGCTTCAATTCGCGCTGGGCCGCCGTCTTCATCAGCTTCTCGGCGATATCGCGGATACGCTGCTTGACCTTGGCCTTGCGGGCCTGCCAGGCAGCACCACCCAGCTTATCGAGCTGAACGATGGCGTCCTCACCACCATAGCGGCTCAGCACATCGATGTTCTCGACCGGGACGTAGAGCTTGTCGCCGCCCTCATAGATCACGCGCAGGCATTCATGCGGCGCGCCGCCGACATCCAGCGTTTCCAGCCCGTCATAGCGGCCGATGCCGTGATCGACATGGACGACGTAGTCGCCGGCCTGGAAATTGGCGAGTTCCGCCAGGAAGGTTTCCGCCTTACGCTTGCGGGCGACGGTCCGTGTCAGCCGGTCGCCGAGCACGTCCTGCTCGGTGATGAAGATGATGTTGTCGGTGGCGAAGCCGCTGTCGAGGCCGAGCACTGCACGGCCCATGACCTCGCGGCCATCGGTCAGGGCCGATTCCAGTGCCTGGCGCCAGCTCTCCGTCGTCTCCTGCCGGGTGATGCCGTGTTCGGTAAGAACGCCGGAAAGCCGTTCCAGCGCACCGGCGCTACTGGCCGTCAGCACGACCTTCCGGCCCGCCCCCATCTCGGCGAGCATGGCGCGGGACACGGCGTCATAAAGATTGATCTCGGGGTTGATGCGGGCTTCGGCGAAATTGCGGCCCGGCTTGGCCGGTCCCGCCAGCCAGCGGAAACCGGGCGGCGCCTGGAACGGATTGAAAGCGAGTGTCAGCCGTCCGCGCAGCAGGTTCTCCCAGCCATTGCCGGTAAGATAGAGCTTGCCGGGCGGCAGCGGACGATAGACGGGGGCACCGCTATCCTTGTCGGCGCGCTGCAGATCGGTTCGCGCCTGGTAGAAATCCGCGATCATATCGAGGCGGGCTTTCTTGGCATCCTCGACCTGATGGTCCAGCGTGATCACGGCCTGTGGCAGATAAGTGCCGAGCGGCACCAGTGTCGCGCCGAACAAGGGCAGCCAATGTTCCATGCCGGGATAGTGGCGGCCGGCGCTGATCGCCTCATAGAGCGGGTCGTCGCCGCCCGAGGTGCCGAATTCGGAACGATAGCCGGTGCGGAAACTCTCGATCGCCGCCGGCGTCAGGCTGACCTCGTTGATCTGGTTGAGCGGAAAGAACTCGACCTTCTCTTTGCTGCGCTGGCTGAGCGGATCGAAGAAACGCAGATCCTCGATCTCGTCACCGAAGAAATCGACCCGTACCGGCTGGCTGGTACCCGGCGGAAAGATATCGATGATGCCGCCGCGCACGGCGAATTCGCCGGCCTCGCTGACGGTGCCGCTGCGCAGATAGCCTTTGCTCAGCAGGAATTCGACCAGGTGATCGGGATTGAGCGTGGCGCCGCGCCGCAAGGATAGCGCCGTGCCGGCAAAGCATGGCGGCTCCGGCACGCGTTGCAGGATGGCCGAGACGGTGGTGATGACGATCGGCCACTTGTCGCCCGCCTGCGCGATCGCCGCCAGCCGCGCCAGGGTATCGATCCGCTTGGCGAGGATATCGCGATGCGGCGAGGCCCGGTCGTAGGGCAGACAGTCCCAGGCCGGAAAAGTCAGGACCGTGAGATCGGGGGCGAAGAACTGCAGGGCGTCCGCAAGCCGCGCCATCCGCAGGTCGTCGCGGGCGATATGCAGCACGCCGCCGGCCTGATTGCGGGCCAGCGAGGCGATCAGGAGTGCTTCGCTCCCATCCGGAACGCCGCCAACATCGTGGCGACCGGGCTCCGGCAATGTAAAAGGCAGGTCGATCACGTATCTGGCCGGTTTGCTCAGCGGGGCGTGCGCGGTTTTTGGAAGCTGTGGTCGATCAGGTGCCGCAAAACGGCGGAATCGCTAGATTCCGGTATCGGCTGCCGGCCACAGAGCCAGTCGTATATATCCGGGTCGCTCTCTTCAAGCAACCGCGTATAAATGGCGAGATCGGCGGCGCTCATCTGCGGCACCGCATGCTCGGCAAACCGGCCCATGATCAGGTCCATTTCGCGGGTTCCCCGGTGCCAGCTGCGGAAAATCAGCCTTTTCCGCAGATTATCGAGCTCTTCGGCGCTGCTCATCGAAACTCCTTTTCCCGACCCTTACGGGGGGCTAGAAACGACGGATTCCGAGAATAATCAACCGTTGCCGTTACCGATTCCGCGTTATTGGACAAGCCGTGCGACCAGCCATCCTCTTTCCGCTCTTCGCTTCGTTGGACAAGCTGCCCGGTCTCGGGCCGCGCCTCTCCAAGCTGGCTGAACGGCTGTGCGGGCCGCTGGTTGTCGATCTCTTGTGGCATCGGCCGAGCGGCGTCATCGACCGCCGTGCCAGCCCCAGCCTGGCCGCCGCCGAAAACGGCGCCATCGTCACGCTGAAGCTGAAGGTCGAGCGGCACCAGAAGCCGGGCCATCAGCGCGCGCCCTATCGCGTACGCTGCGGCGACGGGACCGGCTTCATCGATCTGGTCTTCTTCAATGCGCGCGACGACTGGCTGCTGAAGAATCTGCCGGTCGGCGAATGGCGCGTCGTCAGCGGTCGTATCGATCGTTTCGGCAACGAGCTCAATATGGTGCATCCCGACCATATCGTGCCGGTCGAGGAAATCGATCAAATCCTGCGGTTGGAGCCGGTGTATCCGCTGACCGCGGGCCTGCCGGCCAAGACCCTGCGCAAGGCGCTGAATGCCGCCTTGGAGCGCGCGCCGGACTTGTCCGAATGGATCGAGCCCACGGTCATCCAGCGCGACGGCTGGCCAAGCTGGCAAAAAGCCATCCGCGCGCTGCACAATCCGGAAGCGGCGACCGATCTTGCGCCGCAGACGCCGGCGCGGCAACGCCTTGCTTACGACGAGTTGCTGGCCAATCAGCTTGCCTTGGCCCTGGTCCGCCAGCACAACCGGATGCTGACCGGCCGCGCGAGCAAGGGCGACGGTCATCTGCGCGATCGGGTTCTGCGCGCCCTGCCCTATCAGCTGACGGCCAGCCAGCAGCAGGCCGTCACCGAGATCGCCGCTGACATGGCAACTGACAACCGCATGCTGCGGCTGCTGCAGGGCGATGTCGGCAGCGGCAAGACGGTGGTCGCCCTGCTCGCCATGCTGATCGCGGTCGAGGCCGGCGGCCAGGCCGCCTTGCTGGCACCCACCGATATCCTGGCGCGCCAGCATTTTACCGGCCTGCAGCCTCTGGCGGCAGCAGCGGGGATCGAACTGGCGCTGCTCACCGGCCGCGACAAGGGCAAGGCCCGCGACGCGCTGCTGGCGCGGCTGGTGCAAGGCGAGATCAAGCTCATCGTCGGCACCCATGCGCTGGTGCAGGAGGATGTTCTCTTCGACGATCTGCGCCTGGCGGTGGTCGATGAACAGCATCGCTTTGGCGTTCAGCAGCGCGTTGCCTTGGCCGGCAAGGGCCGCGGTGTCGATTTGTTGGTGATGACGGCGACGCCGATACCGCGCACGCTGATGCTGACCGGCTATGGCGATATCGATGTCTCGCGCCTGACGGAGAAGCCGCCCGGACGCCAGCCGATCGCCACGCGCACCTTGCCGATCGATCGGCTTGACGAGGTCATCGAGGGGGCGCGAAGGGCAATCTCCGGCGGTGCCCGCATCTATTGGGTTTGCCCTCTGGTTGATGAATCGGAAGTGGTCGATCTGGCGGCGGCGACGGAGCGTCATCGTCATCTGCAACAAATCTTCGGCGATCGTGTCGGCCTCGTTCACGGCAAGCAAAAGGCTGCCGAGCGCGATCAGACCATGGCGGCTTTCGCCGCCGGCGATCTCGACATCCTGGTGGCGACCACCGTCATCGAAGTCGGCGTCAACGTACCCGAGGCCACAGTGATGGTGGTGGAACATGCCGAGCGCTTCGGCCTCGCGCAGTTGCACCAGTTGCGCGGACGCGTCGGTCGCGGCACCGGCAAGTCGAGCTGCCTGCTGCTTTATCAGGGTCCGCTGGGCGAGGTCGCGAAGGCGCGGTTGTCGATCCTGCGCGAGAGTGAGGATGGTTTCCGTATTGCCGAAGAAGACTTGCGTCTGCGTGGCGGCGGCGAATTGCTGGGAACACGTCAGAGCGGATTGCCGGAATTCCGGTTGGCGGATCTCGCTGCCCATGGCGATCTCCTCGCCATGGCACGGGATGATGCGCGATTGGTCCTGGAGCGCGATTCCAACCTGCTCTCGCCGCGTGGCGAAGCCTTGCGCACCCTGCTCTACCTCTTCCAGCGCGATGCCATGATCAAGACGCTGCGTTCGGGTTGAGGGCCGCATCCGGAGCCGCTGCCCGCGTGTCCGGCGGCGTGATGATGCCGCCCGAGATCACCAGCTTGATGCCGTCTTCCACCGACATCGACAAGCGGATGACCTCTTCATCCGGCACGAACAACAGAAAGCCGGAAGTTGGATTCGGTGTGGTCGGGACGAAGACATTGACCATGGGACGCTGCAGATGCGCCTTGATCTCGCCCTGGATCGAACCGGTGATGAAACCGACCGACCAGGCGCCGTGGCGCGGGTATTCGATCAGTACCACTTCGCGAAAGGCGGCCGACTGGTTGGCGAAGACGGTCTCGATGATCTGCTTGATGGCGGTATAGAGGCTGCGGATGATCGGCAGGCGGTTGAGCACCGCCTCGCTGAGGCGGCGGAACAGGCGGCCGAGGAAGCCCGCAGTGACGGCACCGACCAGCGTCAGGGCGACGACGGCGAGAATGAGGCCGATGCCGGGCACGCTGAAGGGCAGATAGGTTTCCGGATTGTAGCGGGTGGGAATGACGCTGAAGACCCGCTCATCGATGAAGCTGATCACCAGCCAGGCGAGATAGATGGTCAGGCCGATCGGCGCGGTGATCAGGATGCCGGCCAGGAAATAGGTGCGCAGCCGGGCGCCCAGTGTGAGATGGAAACTGACCGCGCTGGTCGCGGGGGCGGCTTTCGGCGAGGTCTTTTGCGTCATCTTGTCTCCGTTCTGCCCGAATTTCTGCCCTCTCGGATTGTGCCGGGGCGATAGAGCGTTTTTACGCGAGCGAATGCCGTGAGCTTAGCAATTTCCCCGCCTTGCAGCCTATGGCGAGTTGTTGCAAGGTGGCGCCGGCTTGGCCGGGACGGATGAATGGCCGTTGGTTACGATTTTGCGGAGCGACGTGTAGTGAAGAAGCCGATTTTTCCAACGATTTTCGCTGCGACTCCGCAGATTTGGCGCTTGGCCCTTCTGTTGTCGGTTGCATTCCTGCCGTTGCTTCCGGTCACCGCTGCCCCTGCCCCGGCTCAGGAGAACCCGCCGGCGGCAACGACTGCACCCGATGAAAGCGACACAGCGAGCCGAGCGTTTTTTGCCGGTGACTACGCCACGGCCAAACGGCTTTGGGAAAAGCTGGCGCAGGACAACGACCCCGCGGCGATCACCAATCTCGGCATCATGTATGAAAAGGGCATCGGCGTTAAACAGGATGTGAAGAACGCCGAGGCTTTATACCTGCGGGCCGCCAATCTCGGTTATGCGCAGGGGCAGTTCGACCTTGCCAATCTCTATTACAACGGCAACGGTATTAAGCAGGATTTCAAGCAGGCCGGGCGCTGGTATATGGCTGCCGCCATGTCGGGACATCTGCGGTCGCAATACTATCTCGCGCAGATGTACGAGAATGGCGAAGGCGTGACGGAAGATCGCCTGAATGCGTTGAAATGGTATGTGAAGGCGGCCGATGGCGGCCTGCCCGAAGCCAAATATGTCGTCGGACGCAAGTTGCTGACGGGCGAAGACATCAAGGAGGATCACCCCAAGGCGATCCCGTATCTGCTGGATGCTGCCGATGCCGGTGTGCCACATGCGCGGGCCTGGCTCGGGCTCGCTTATCTCAATGGCTGGGGTACGCCGAAGAATCTGGTCGAAGCCTATATCTGGCTGGAACTGGGGCTTGACCGACTGCCGGCCGGCGAATTGCAGCAGAAAGCCTATGAGGGCGTGCGCCAAGCGGAATCCGATATGTCACAGGACCAGTTGGCCGCAGCAAAGCGCCTCCTGGCCAAGGCCGAAGCCAAGCAGTCGGCTCAGTGACGGCAATTAGCCCGTTGCTGCGCGGCATCAATAGGTCGCAGTGGCCCACTTGACCTGCATCTGACTGAGAAGCGCGGCGATCGATAGCGCCCCGCTCTCTTGCGGATCGAACTGCTTTTCATAAAAGATCGTCAGGCGGATGACGGCACGGCCTCGCGCCGTTCGCTGCGTGCCATAATAGCCGTCATTGAACCACCATGGATGCGCATAGCATCCGCGCCAGCACGGGCCGAATGCATAGTTCGGATATGGGTTGTAGATCGGCGTCTCATGCACTTCGACATCGCTGTCGCGCTGTTCATGGTCGATCTTGAGCGCCGCATAACCCTGCTGCTGGCCAAGCTGGGCGGCGCGCCATAAAGCCAGATCGTGCGTCTTGTCGAGTTCCGACTGCAACCGGCTGTCGGTGCGTGGATTCGTGCTGTTGACCAGGATATACGGGCCCGTATAGCTGACGGTCGTCCGATCATCGACGATGGTACGATCGCTATACCCGAAGGGTCCATTCACGCCGAGCGGCGCCATGGCAGGCTTTGGCGGCGTCGTCGCACAGGCTGAAAGCAGCGCCATCAGGACGAGGCCGACAAGAAGATAGGGCTTCCTCATGCAAATCAACCTGCCGATACGATAAGCATGGCGCCTCAAGCCACTCATGCCTTTTAATTATACGTAGGCGCTAAGCGGGCTTTTCCAAGGGGAACCAGCCGTCTGATGCGGCGCGAGGGCTTTACCGCCACACGGCGTTGGGGTTGCCGAGGACTTGCGGGCTGAGGGCGAGGCAATAGGAGTTGCTGTCCCACAAGGCTTTGCAGGCGCGCCCGGCATCGACCTGGCCAAACCCGGTCAGCAGCGCACTATAACGTGAGGCGCCCTCGTAATCCTTGCGGACGATCGCCGGAGCCGCTTTGCCGGCCAGGGCGGCAGGCAGCTGCCGCTTGGCGGCAGCGATGGCCTGTTGCGCCTGGGTGATGCTAGTAAAGGAGCCGAAGACGGTGCCCCATCCGGCGAGCCGGATAGCACCGCCACCGGCAGCGTTGCCGGCAACCATGGTCTGATCGCATTCCCCCGCTTTCAGACGGATTGGCGGCGGCGCCTGTTCCGAGACATCGATCTTCAGCGACAGATCCTGCAGCAGCGGCAGCTCGCTCTCAGCATGCGAGAAGCCGGTATTGAGCAGCGAAGCCATTTCACTGGCCCGCTCGCCGCGATTGCCGCCCCCGAGCAAGACGCCAACCAGACGGCGGTCGCCGTGCTTCGCCGAGGCAACGAGGTTGTATCCTGCCCCGCAGGTGAAGCCGGTCTTGATACCGTCGGCACCGGGATAGTTCACCAGGATGCCATTGACGGTCGGCAAGGTGCGGCCATTGATGGTCACGCTGCGCTGGCTGAATAACGGATAATATTCGGGGAAATCATGGAGCAGCGCCAAGGCAAGGCGCGCCATATCGGCCGCCGTCGTCACCTGCTGCGCGTCAGGCAGCCCGCTCGCATTGCGAAAATTGGTGCGTGTCATGCCAAGCCGGTGCGCGATTTCCGTCATGCGCGCGGCGAAACCGCCTTCGGTACCGCCAATCTGCTCGGCGACCGCGACCGCCGCGTCATTGGCGGAGGCGACGATCATGGCATTGAGGGCCTGCTGCAGGGTGATCTTCTCACCGTTCCGGAATCCGAATTTGACGGGAAGCTGCCCGGCGGCGGTGGATGAAACCGTCAAGGGCTCGTCCAGCCGGTGCCGCCCGGCCTTGATTTCGCTGAAGGCGACATAAGCCGTCATCATCTTGGTAAGCGAGGCCGGGTACCACAGCGCATTCGGTTCTTCCGCCATCAGGACCTGGCCGCTATCCGCGTCAACGACGACATTCACGGGGCTTGCAGCGACTCCCCCTGGCCAAGCTAAAATAGCGCAGATGCAGAAGCTCAGCCAAAGTGCCAATAGCCCGGGACGGGGGTTTGGTCTGCACGCCATGTTAGCCTCGGATCCAGTCGGTAAAGTCGATATGCGGGCAAAAAGGTTAGCAATTATAGACTAATTTTTGATTTCTGGCTGATTGATCGTGCAAGGGGAGATAGTATTGTGAATAAAGTCTTGTTTGGCTTGGCTCTGGGATGTCTCCTGCCAGTCCTCTCACCGACTGCCTGGGCGGGTTTCCAGGAAGGCGCTGCAGCCTATGGCAAGGGCGATTACCAGACGGCCATGAGCGAATGGATGCCCCTCGCCCAGGCAGGCAATGCCGAGGCGGAGAATGCGGTCGGCGCCCTGTACGACAATGGCTTGGGGGTGGTCTCGGATGAGGCGGAGGCCTTCCGCTGGTACACCATGGCGGCCAACCAGAACTATCCCATGGCGATGCGCAATCTCGGCACCATGTATGCGACGGGTCACGGCGTCCCTTATAGCCTGCCGCAGGCACAGCTCTGGCTGGGGCGCGCCGCCAGCGCCGGCGATCAGGTGGCGGCCAAGCGGCTCGGCGCCCTGCCGCCGGTGGCAACAGCCTCTGCCGAGCCGGTCGCCACGCCGCTGGCACCTACCAGCAGCGCTGTCGGCACCATGCTGCCGGCCAGTCCCGACAGCAACGGCTTTGGCGCCAATGCCGGCCCCAGCAATTTTCTGACGCAGCCATCGCAACCGCCGGCTTCTGCTGCTGCGGGCAACGGGCAGACCGCCACAGCGACAGCCGCCCAGCCGGCGGCAACGGCTGCTGCGCCCGTCGCACAGACGCCGGCGGGACAGGCGCCAAGTGCCAATCCGGCCGCCGCTCAAACGACTACGGCAACGGCTACCGCGCCGGCCGCAGCCGAGCCGGCCGTAGCGCAGCCCGCGAAAGGCGTCGCCTTCCCTGCTCCCGCCGCGCCATCCGCAGCGGCTGATACGGCACAGCCGGCGGCCGTTGCCCCAACAGCCGTCGTACAGCAGGTGGCGAGCGTAGAGCCGGCATCGACCGACAGCGTATCGACGGCCAGTACCACCGGAACTGCAGCGACGGGAACCGCGGCCGATGGTTGGCATGCCTTCGACATCGGCGATTACAAGACGGCTTTGGCGATCTGGCAGCCGCTGGCGCAACAAGGCGATGCCAATCTGCAGGTGCTGGTGGGCTCGCTTTACGATTACGGCCAGGGTGTGAAGCAGGATAAGCAGCAGGCCTTGCAATGGTATTTGATGGCGGCGGAAAAAGGTCTCGGCCGCGCGCAATTTGCTGCCGGCTCCCTGCTCGTCAAGAGCGGCAAGGAGCGCAATCTCGTCGAAGGCTATAAATGGCTGACCATTGCCGGCGATACGCTGCGGGGACAAGGCGGCGACATTGCTGCCAATCAGGCAGTGAGCCTGCGCAAGCAGATTGCCAAAGAGATGAGCCAGGACGATATCTCCAAGGCTGAATCGCTCGCTCAAAGTTTTCACGCGGGCTGAGTTTCCCCTCGTTTCGAGGACGCCAGGTTTCGATGGCATCAGGGAAACCGACGTGATCGCGGCGTGACCGCGATCACGTCAGGACCATCGTCATATCGGTCTTCGGGGTGCAGTCGGATTGACATTACCTGTCATTAAACTTACATCAATCCGATGGCTTCTTCCCTGGACGCGTCGACTTTGGGGCAATTTCCTGAGCAAAATACGGCATCCGGCGAGACCACGGGGATACCGTTGCGGCCAGATCCTTGCGTCTGGCTGCTGCTCGGCGACCGTCATGGCGACAACGCGCAGCTGCGCGCGCTCAGTTCGACTCTCACCGATCTCTTCGGCTGGAAGAGCCTCAGCAAGCAGCTGCATTACGATCTGGACTGCGCCACCCCGCATCGCGATCGCGGCAGCTCGCTGATCGGTCTCGACCCGAACTCACGCAGTCAGCTGGAGGCGCCGTGGCCGGATATCGTGCTAGCTGCCGGTAAATCCGCCGCTTCCGTCTGCCGCTGGATCCGCAAGAAATCGGGAGGCCGCACGATCATCGTGCTGCTGGGACGGCCGAGGGTCGCCTACCGGCATTTCGACCTGATCATCTCCACGCCCCAATTCGGCATGCCGGACGCCGACAACATCGTAAAGTGCTGCCTGCCGATGACTTGGCAGGACGAAGCCGCATTGGCGGGGCAGGCCCAAGTCTGGGAACCGCAGTGGCGGCATCTGCCGCGGCCTTGGACCGCCGTGATGGTCGGCGGCTCCACGGCCCAGATGGATTTCGATGAGACGGCGGCGCACGCCCTCCTGGACAAGCTTGCGAAGTATCAGCTTCACCGCGGCGGCTCGCTATTGGTTACGACCAGTCCGCGCACGCCGGTTGAAGTGACGGAGCTGATTACGGAGCGCCTGCAGCGGCCGAACTATATTTTTCCATGGCAGCCCAATGTTCCCAATCCGCTCCAGGCCATGCTGGCGCTCGCCGACAATTTCATCGTCACCATCGACAGCGTCTCGATGATTGCTGAAGCGGCAAATCGCATGAAGCCACTTTACTATTTCAGCCTGCCGCGGCCGACGCTGGAACAGCGGCTGCTGAAAATATCCTGGTCTCAGCGGTTGCGCCGGCGTCGGCAGAAGCGGCGCGATCTTGGGCGGTCGCCGGACATGCTTGACCGGCTGGCTGATGTCTTGGCTGTGGCCGGCTACCTGAAGCCGAGAAACAACTACACCTCCTTCGAAATCATCCTGCAGCGCAACGGCATTGCGCGCGCGCTGGAACCCACGCGGCAAATGCCCTCGCCTCCCATCACCAACCTGGTGCGGCGGGAAAGAGTCCGTGTGGCCGAAGACATCATGTCGCTGTGGGTCAAAGCCGCGGATGCGGAAATCAACCGGTCCTGACCGCGTCCGATCCTGGAGGCGCCTAGTTTCGTCTCGTGTTTGACTGTCGTGGCTAATAGATGTCGTTGCTCGCCGAAAGCTTCATTTCTTTCGACAGCCACAGCTTCCGCCACCGGCTGACCTGCTTCGGTTGGAAAGCATGAATCGGTAATTCCGCGATGAAGTTGATATAGCGGCGCGGCACTGTCGTAACGCCGCGCGGGCTGACACCATGTACGGATTTCTCGGAGTTCACGAAGCAGACGAAGGTATTGGCCGTATAGGCGACGGTCTCCGACAGATCGATATCCTGCAACAGCGCCCGGTGTTTGACGAAGCGCGGCGTGCGCCGCCATGCATAGAGATCGAGATCTCCACCGCTGGCCTTGTCTTGTTCCGATCGGAAGTAATAGAGGCTGCTGAAGATCTTGTCGCAGAGATCGACATGTGGCGTCTTGACACTGCTCACTTCGATCACCGGCGTGTTCATGACGAACTGGCAATCGAGCCGCACATCGGCATCACCGGAATAGCCGCGCGGTATGACGCGCCACTCTTCGAAGCGCCGGCCGACCCGTTCTTCAAGACGGGGGAATTCCTGGCGGATTCGCGGGCCGAAGACGCGCAGGATGTTCAGCCAGTAATCCTGCGACGTATGGTAGGCGAAGAAATCCTTCCAGCGCCGGCTGATCTGGTTATCCCCCAGCACCTGGCGCACGGACAGGCGTACGGCCTCGTTGTTGCCATAGCTGTTGCGGCCGCCCAGCATTTTAGCCAGCGACGGGAACTCGCTCTCCAGGGCTTCATAAGTTGCATTGGATAGAGCATTGCGCCGCACCAGATGGGCGTAGGGCTGCTCGATGACGTCGGCCGTGCTGACGCCATCCAGCATATGCGGAATCTCCTGGGCGCTGGCTGATGCCGTGACCATCTATGCTACCCTTCCGCGGTCTTCTCTAACATGCAAACAGGAGCATGCAACTCAGGCGGCGCGGCGCAAGCAAAGCTCAAGAGCGTCGTGCCGCACGTGATTTGCAGCCATTTCCTGCTTGATCAGCGCTTCGGTCACGATACCCTTTTCAAGGCATTCGCGCAGCAGATCGAAGAAAAACTTCTCCTGCTTGGGGTCGGGATGACGCTCGTACTGGCGGGCCTTTTCGATATGCAGCAACTTCTTCACCGATTTGACCATGGTTTTCGGGAAGCTGGCCGGCTTTGCCTTGGTCCGCACCGTGAAACTCACCGGCAGGCCGGTTTTCCAGGGCTGCGTGCGACGATAAGTGTTGTGCAATATCTTGGTCGCCGGCGTGAGGCGATCGAAATCATTCCAGACGTCCTCCAGAATGCCGACCGTCTCATCCGGTTCGTATTCAAGCTTGATCCATTTCATGTAGTCCTTCTTGAACTCGAAGAGTTCATCGAAGGTCTTTTGCGCATCCCAATGCTTCAGCTTGGCATTGTCCAGCAACATAACCGAGGATGCACGGTAGGCAGGCAGATCCTTGAAGGCAGGACGGATACGGCACATCAACGCCTTGCCCTGCATGTCACGGGTAAACAGATCCCATACATCGCCAATGGCGAAACAATCGGGATCGATGACCACCGCCCGTCCCTCATAATTCATCAATTTCGGCGGCATGAAACGCAGCGGCGTGAAGGACTGCAGGTCATCCGCTTCCCAGACCCGGTGTTCAGCGCCTCTAAGGAATTTTTTCCCAGCGTACGCATTCAGCCACGGATAATCCTTAGTATGCATGATTTCCACGTCGAACTTGTCGGCGTGGCGGCTATTGCGCTTCAGCGCATAGGCTGCGACGAGCGCACCAACATACTGTTCGTCATTGGACTGGATGAAAACCTTGTACTGCACGTCACGCCTCCCATCGACCATTCCAACTGGGAAATGGCCAATCCTCACTTTGCCGCAATGATACTGTCACTTCCCGCCGCTCGCAACTAACCGGCTGACATTGTGCGGTTTTGCCGCAATTTTTCGCTGCCGAATAACGGCCCTGCGGATGACGCGGACGGTTCCCTCCATTTGACATTCGAGGGTGCGGTGCTATCAAGTGCGCCCATCCGTTCGCACATATCTGAGACATGCAAACAAACTCCGGCCCCAGCGACTCCTCCCTGAAGAACGCCTATCGCGTCCTGCAGAAGCACGGATTGTGGCGGCAGATTCCCATTCTCTCCGGCCTGCTGGTCAACGGCCTGCTTGAAGGCATCAGCCTGACCACGCTGCTGCCGATCATCGCCATGCTGTCGGGCGAAAGCGGTGCCAAATCGGGCACGCTCCAGACCTATTTCGCGGCAATCTTCAAGACGCTTCATCTGCCGGTGTCGCTCGGCGGCCTCTGCCTGGTGATTATCATTGCCGTTATCATCAAAGCGGTCATCAGCCTCCAGGTGAACCGCTATATCGGCATCGTGGTCGCCGAAATCGCCAGCGACCTGCGTCATCGGATCATCGACCGCCTGCTCCTCGCCCGCTGGTCCTATTACACCGTCAATCCCGTCGGCCGGTTCGTCGCCGCCATCTTGTCCGAGGCCAATTGGGCCGGCTATGCCTACAGGGCCGCACTTGCCGTCGCCGCGATGGTCATCCGCGCCGTAGTGCTGTCCTGCGTCGCCTTGATTTTCGGCTGGCAGACTGCCGCGGTCGCCGTCGGTCTGGGTGTGCTGATGGGCTGGCTGCTGCGCATCCTGTCCGCCACATCGCGGCGGGCGGCGCGACAATTCCGCAGTGCCTTGGTCGCTTTGGTCAGCGATTTGATGGACCTCATTGTCGGATACAAACCACTGAAGGCGATGGGCCGCGAAGGCGTGCTGATCGCCAGCCTGCGTCGAGAGACCGGCAAGATCAAGTCGGCGATGTACGAACTGGTGATGATGCAGCAGCTGACGGCGACCCTGCCGGATCTGCTGATCGCCTGCACGCTGGCGGCGGGGCTCTATATCGTCAATCAGATATTCGGCATCGGGCTGGAACACTCCATCGCCTTCGCCGCCGCCACCTATGGCTTGATGTACAGCGTTTCCCGCGTGCAAAAGGCGTCGCAGGACCTCGCGCAATCCGACACGATGTATTTTGCCGTGCTACGCTTGATTTCAGAGGTTGAAGGCGAGATCGAACCGCATCGTGGCGAGCTGGTGCCGACGCTGAAAACCGGCATCGACTTGCAGCATGTGAGTTTCTCGTATGGACGCGGCACCGTTCTCAACGACGTGTCGATCGAAATTCCGGCCGGCCGGGTCACCACCCTGGTCGGTGAATCGGGTTCCGGCAAGACCACGATCGCCGATCTAATTCTGGGGCTCTTCCTGCCTGACTCCGGGCGGATTTCGATCGACGGCGTCGATCTCAATCGCATCGACATGGACAAATGGCGCTCCTCGATCGGTTACGTGCCGCAGGAAGTGTTGATGTTCAACGACACCATCGAGGCCAATATCACGCTGGGCGACGCCTCGCTCACCCGCGAGGATGTTCTGCGCTCTCTCAAAATGGCGGGACTGACTGATTTCGTGGAAAGCCTGCCGGAGGGGCTGGATACGCTGGTCGGTGAACGCGGCATGATGATCTCCGGCGGCCAGCGCCAGCGCCTCGCCCTGGCCCGCGCTCTGGTGCATCGCCCGCAATTGCTGGTCTTGGATGAGGCGACCAGCGCCCTCGACCCTGCGACCGAGGCCGAGATCTGCGAAGCGGTCCAGCGCCAAGCCGGTGAGACGACCGTCCTCGCCATCACCCACCAGAAATCATGGGTGGAAGCTGCCGACCGCGTCTATCTGATCGAACGCGGCGCCGCAACTTTGGCGAAGACCTCGGGTCTCAAGGAAAACGATAGCCGGGCTATGCCGTCTGCGGCTCGACAGCTGTGACGCTGCCGTTCTGCATTTCAAAGATCCGGTCGGCCGCCTCGATCCACAGCGCCTGATGGGTGATGGCGAGCACCGTGCGCCGTCCAGCAAGGTTGCGCACGCTCTCGCAGATTTCCCGGGCGGTATCGTGGTCGAGAGCGCTGGTCGCCTCATCGAGAATCAGCAAGCTTGGATCTGAGATCAGGGCGCGGGCGATCGAGAGGCGCTGTTTCTGACCGCCCGAGAGCAGGTTGCCGCGTACGCCGACGATCTGGTTCAGGCCTTCCGGCAGCTTCTCGACGAAATTCCAGGCGCCCGCCAATTTCAGCGCCTCTTCTATCTTGTCCGGCGGGATGGATGGATCGCCAAGGGTGATGTTGTTGGCGACGGTATCGTTGAACAGGATATTGTCCTGCGGGATATAGCCGATCTGATTGCGCCATTGCGAAAGGTCGGCGCTGCTGAGGGGGACATCGTCGATGAATGCCTCCCCGGCGGCCGGTTGGTTCAAGCCAACCAGCACATCGGCGATGGTTGTCTTGCCGGCGCCGGACGGACCGATGATGGTCGTTATCTTGCCCGCCGGTATTTCCATCGAAACGTCGCGCATCACCTCGCGGTTGGGATAGGCGAAGAAGACATGCTCAAGGCGGGCGGACCGGGTCAGCGACACCTTCTTGCCGGCCGAGAGATGCTCGGCTTCCCCCTCGATTTCATTGATGAGCTCGACCGTGCCCCAGAAGGCCGAGGAATCGATGTAAAGCGTCTGCATTCCCTGCCGGATATCACCGATATTGTCGGCAATTCTGCGCAACAGCCAGAGGGTTGCGACCAGTCCTTGCAGCTGCAGGTCGAGGAAAGTGTGGCCGAGATAGATGCCGCCGACCAGCAGGATTGCCAGGATCGGTTCCTGCAGCGCGGTGACGGCGGCATTGCTATAGGTCTCGCGCTCCAGGACGCGCCGCAATTTTGCGATATCGGCGTCGAAGGCGGCCGCCACGTGGATGTGACGGTTCATCGCCTTGAGAGCCTTGATGTTCGTCAGGATTTCTCCGATCGACGTGGCCAGGCGAAGGCCGTATTTGCTCTTGTTGTTGCCGGCCTTGCGCGCCATGCGCATATAGCGCGTCACGGCCAGCCAGAGCACGGTCGCCGCCACCAATGCTGCAACAGAGAACTGCCAGGAGACGACGAGGCAGCCGATCAGATAAGCGAGGCATTCGGCGCATTTCGCCAGAACGGTACCGCTTTGCTTGAATGAAAAAGCCGCGCGGTCCGATTCGATGCTGATGGCGCTGGTGAATCGGCCTGACGGTTGTGCGGTGAAATAGCTCCAGCGCGCGCGCATGATGGCGTCGATCAGGCGTAGGCGGATCCGGGTGGTGATGTTGGCGACTTCCCGGCCCACGAAGTTCATGCCAATGAGGCTGAACATGAATTTCACGCCGACGAAGAAAATCATGAAGCCGAGCAGAATGCCGAGCGTCGGCGGCAGATGGAGATAGGCCAGGATATCGACGACCAGCCGGCCGACCAACTTGTTGGATTGCTGGGTATCTCCGGACGCCATCGAAACGATCGGCCACAGGCTGGCGATGCCGAGATTTTCCGCAAGCCCGCCGGCAAGCAAAGCCGCAAGGACGCCGAGCTGACGGCGGTATCCGCTGTAAAAAAAGATACGAAAGACGTTAAGCATTCTGATTCCATCGGCGATATTCCGTACGGGCGGTTCGGCCGGCAGTGGCGATATCGCGGGTTTTCGTTGGCTTCATGAAACGAGGCCTCAATAGCCCCAGAGATGTTGCAGGCCCACAGCGCCATCAGGAGACAGGCCGACGACATGCGCCGTCAGGTCCGCGTCGGATGATTTCACCTGCAGCGTGCCGATGCCGGCATCGCCGAGATGTGTCGCGAGATCCGGAATGACTTGGTCCAGCCAGACAACTTCTGCGCCAAAGGCCGGCAGCGCGACAATATGGCTGCGCCGAAGGCCGGCAAGATTGATGACGTTGATTTCGCATTGCGCCGTCATGGCGTAGTTAAGATTGCCGCTGGCATTGGCGACGAAGACCGCCGTCCGGTGACCGTTCTTCAGGCGGGCGCGGCCGATGACGTTGGTGCGCCCCATGACGGCGATCGACGGATGCAGCCAATGCGGCAAGGTCGGGATCTGCGTGCCGAGATTACGCCACGAAGATTGAAATTCGGTGGCATCCTGATCGCCGGTGATGCGATGCCGGATGATGAGGTCCGCGGTCGTGATCAATCGCTGCGGCGCCAGATCGATCGACAGATAATCCGGCGCGACCAGCGCCATGGTGGCCGAATTCCGGGCGGCTTCCGGCGCCAGTTTCAGCACCTCGTCGATCAGGGCCGGGCCGATAGCATCCTTGTGGTAGCGGTAATCCCCAACGAACCGGCCGGCCCGGTCGTAGAAGCGCAGGTAGTAATCCTCGAAGGGCGGATTGGATGCGTCGAAGTTGAAGCCGAAGCCCAGGGGCCCGCCGTCCGGTAGGATCGGCAGGCAACAGGGATGGATCATGAAGCCGGCTGCGGTGGCCTGCTCGATCAGCGCGCGTTCTTCCGGCCGGAACATGACATTCGATCTGTTGTCGACGCCGACCCGACACAGATGGTTGCCGCTGAGGCTGGCCTGTTTTCCGGGTTGGCTCGATATGCCTTCCTCGAGCGCGTACCAGAAAGATGTGCCATAGCCGTGATAGCCGAACGCGTAATAGTGCCGCTGGTCGCTGGCTTTTTCCTGCCGCGGGAAATGCACCTCTTCGAGCGGTCTGCGGCGGCTGCGCTTTTTCAGGACCTTGTCGGCACCGGTGCCGATCGTGATTTCGTCGTTGGAACCCATGTCGAGGTCGTAGTTCGGCACGGTCATGATGGCATGGCCGCGGCGGACGACACCGTCGATCAGGCGAAACTCCTGGCGCCGATTGGGACTCTTGAAGAATTGGTGCGAGCCATGGACGATGGTGAAGGAATCTTTCCAGAAGACATCGGCGCAGGGGCGGAAGCGATAGTGCCGCCCGCGCGTGAGCTGCGGATGGGTGATCCAGATTCTGAGGCAGACGGCATCCGATCGTCCCGGCATCAGCTCGCGGAGGTTGAGATTGACCGCCTGGTTCGGTCCCAGAATGCGATAGGCACGTTGCGTCCCCGCTTCACTGACGAGCTCAAAGCGGAATTGCAGCGGATCCTTGACGCCGAAGAACTCTTCGAAGTGATTGAAGATCAGGGCATCGACATCGTCGATCTCCTGCGGGACCGCGAGCGTGCCGCCGCAGAACTCCCAATTTTCCGCCACCCAATGAACGGGGATTTCCGGCGCGGCAACCAGCATTTGCCGCAGGACGAGACGATAATTGGTGGCGACGTCGCGCCCGCCAACGAGGATCGCATCCAGCTCCGTCAAGGCATCAGCCGTCAGCCGCGCCGCACCCTGCGGCTGATCGGTGAGGAAGTCATTGGAAAACCAGCGGCAATCCAGATTGCCGGCCGCTGCGCGGGCGGACTGAAAGAAGGCGGCGTCGCCGTAGATGCCGATGTGTTGGCCGCCGTCGCGGGAGATTTCGGCGATCGCCTGCGCGAGCGAGCGGCTGGTCCTGGTTTTGCTTTCGCCCCCTGCCCCGGCCGTTGCCGGCGTACCGCCTTTGTAACGTTTTCGCGCTGTGCGGCGCCAGGGAAGGCGGAAGTTCAAGAGTGACACCAACTCATGCCAGGGAGCCCGTCTGGCACCGCTGATCTCAACATCTGCTGTCTTCATGTCTCCGCCAGGAATGTTCGACGAAACGCCTAACCGGTTCCGACCTTAAGGTCAAAACTTGCTGATTCGTCAGACTTTTGCTAAGGACCGGCAAATCCTAGGGGCAGGCTTTGCCCTTCGCAATCAATCTTTTATGCGACCCAGGGTCTCATGACACTAAGCGTAACACCGACGACCAGCCCTGGCCTTGCCCTCCGCCGAGGAGATTTCGACACTCTCTGGCAGGCGCTGGATTATGCCGCCCAGGGCGAGTGCGGTTACAATTTTTTCTCTGCCAAGGGCGAGTTGCAGAGGGTTCTCAGCTACCATGAGTTGCGGGAGCGCGCGCGGGATTTCGGCCAGGCCCTGGTCGCCCTCGGCCTTGATCGCGGCGAGCGGATGGTCATGGTTGCCGATACCGACCCCGATTTCGCCGTTGCCTTCATGGGATGCCAATATGCCGGCATTCTGCCGGTACCTGTGGCGATCCCGACCAGCCTCGGCGGCAAAGAGGCCTATATCGCGCAATTGCGCCACCAGATCGAAGGATGTGGCGCCCGGGCGGCGATGGCGCCCGAGAGCCTGATCGGTTTCCTGCGGCAGGCGGCTGACGGCCTGTCCTTGCTGCTGGCCGGAACGCCGCAGGATTTCCAGGACATTCCCCGCAAATCCGCCGATCTGCGCCCGTTCGACCGGGGCGGGCCGAGCTATCTGCAATACTCATCAGGCAGCACGCGTTTTCCGAAGGGGATCGAGGTCAGCCAAGGCAGCTTCATGGCCAACGCTCATGCCATCGCCAGCGATGGTCTGCGGGTTGTCCCGGGGGATCGCAGCACCTCCTGGCTGCCGCTCTACCATGACATGGGCCTGGTCGGCTTCATGCTATGTCCGCTGACCACCCAGATGTCGGTCGACTATATCGCGACCCGCGATTTTGCGCGCCGTTCGCTCACTTGGCTGAAGCTGATCAGCGAATATCGCGGTACCCTCTCTTACTCGCCGAGCTTCGGATATGACCTCTGTGTCCGCCGGATGCGTGACGATTCATCTGCGTCGCTCGACCTCAGTTCCTGGCGCGCGGCCGGGATCGGGGGCGACATGGTGCAGCATGAGACCTTGCGCCGATTTGCCGAAACCTTCGCGCCGCACGGCTTCGATCCGGTCGCCTTCGTGCCGAGCTATGGCATGGCGGAGACGACCTTGGCGATGAGCTTCGCCCCCCTCACCCGAATGTACCGGGTGGACTACATCGACCGGGAAAAGCTCGCCACAGAGGGCCAGGCGGTGCCGGCCGAACCGGGGCCGGCGGCGCGCGGTTTTGTCGCCTGCGGCCGTGCGCTCGAGGGACATGAATTTGCCGTGCGCAATGCCCAGGGCCAGCCCTGCAAGGAGCGCGAAGTCGGCCGAATCCTCTTCCGCGGGCCCAGCGTAATGACCGGCTATTTCCAGCAGCCGGAGCTGACGGCCGAAGCTCTTTCCGCCGACGGTTGGCTGGATACCGGCGATCTTGGTTACCTGCTTGATGGCGAGATCGTCATTACCGGCCGGGCCAAGGATCTGATCATCATTGCCGGCCGCAATATCTGGCCGCAGGACCTCGAATGGGCGACTGAAGAACTCGGGGATCTGCGGCGCGGCGATGTGGCCGCCTTCTCGGTTGAAGATGGCGAGACCGAGGCCGTCATTGTTCTCGTGCAATGTCGCCTAGTCGATCCCGAGGCGCGGGCCAAACTGACGAAGGATGTCGCCGCGCTATTGCAGAAATCCGCTGGCGTCGAGGCACGGGTGGTTCTCGTGCCGCCCCATGCCCTGCCCCAGACGTCGTCGGGCAAGCTCAGCCGCGCCAAGGCCAAGGCCAACTATCTTCAGGGCCTCTATGACGCCGAGCTGAAGGCCTGACGCGATGACGGCGCGGCCGGTTCTCGCGGTCACCGGCGCGACTGGCTTCATCGGCCAGGCTTTGCTGGATGCGGCGTTTGCCGACAACTGGCAGCCGCGCATTCTGGCCCGGCGCTACCCACGCGACTGCCTGATGCCCGGCCGGGTGATCGAGGTCGTGCCGGGGGATCTGAATGATTCCGTCGCCCTGGGCAAACTGGTCGACGGCGCGACGGCCATCGTTCACCTCGCCGGCCTCATCAAGGCTTTGCATGCGCGTGAGTTCCTGACCGCCAATGCCGGCGGGACGGAGCGGATCCTGCGCGCGGCACAGGCCGTCAATCCAGCAGCGGCGTTCCTGTATGTCTCCTCGCTCGCTGCGCGCGAAGCGGATTTGTCACCCTATGCCGCCAGCAAATGGGCGAGCGAAGAGAAGGTGCGGGAACTGGCGGGTAGCCGGCCCTGGGCGATTATCCGCCCGCCTGCGGTCTACGGCCCCGGCGATACGGCGACCCTGCCCCTGTTCCGGGCGGCGCATCGCGGCCTGCTACCTTATCCCGCTCCCCCGAACGCGCGCGTTTCCCTCATCCATGTCGATGACCTGGTGGCGGTGTTCCTGGCCATGTTGCGGCAGCTGCAAAGCGGCGGCTTGCCGTCGGGATATCTGGCGGAGATCGATGACGGCTATCCCGGCGGCCACGATTGGACCGGCATGCTGGCGGCCTTGCGGCAGGCGGTCGGCCATCCGATCCGCAGCCTGCGGCTGCCGCGCTGGCTGGTTCTGCCGGTGGCTGCGACCAATGCCCTGCTCTGCCGCCTGCGCGGCCGGGCCGATGTTTTCGTGCCGGCGAAACTGGCGGAGCTCTACCACGCCGACTGGGCGGTCACCCCATCGGAGCTACCGAAAATTGTCGGCTGGCAGCCGAGATTCGACCTGGAGAAGGGCTTCAGTAATACATTTCGATGGTACCGGGATCACTCACTTATCACGTGAGAACGGCTCTTTAATGCGTTGATTAAACACAGTTGTTACATTGCGAAACAATTTGTCATTTAACCCCATCGCTGAAATCTACGACAACCAGACTTATTGATTCGGTCATAAACCCGAATCATGGACCGACTGACCAATTCAAACGAGAGCCCAGGGGCGGCTTTAGGTGACATGACGATGGTAGAGGCGCAGCAGCAATCTTCGCTGGAGAGCATTTTCGCGGAGATCGCCTTGATGATGGATCGCTTCCGCAAAAGTGATGCGCCGATCACCATGAACACCGATATCGCCCAGGACCTCAACATGGATTCACTGGCGGTGATGGATTTGATGATGGAGCTTGAAGACAAGTTCGACGTCTCCATCCCGCTCAACATGGTACCCGAAATCGTCACGGTAGGCCAATTGGCGCAGACCGTGTTCGACAGCAAGAAGGTAGCCTGAGCATGGGCCTTTTCGATCGTTTCAAGGCGATTAGCGACGCCTATACCAACCTTAAGGGCTGCGGCGGCGACCCCTTCGGCGTGAAGATGGAGCGCGTGCTCTCCACCACCGAGGCGCTGATCGAGGGGCGGCCGACGATCCTCTGCGGCACCAACAACTACCTCGGCCTGACATTCGACGCCGAATGCATGGAAGCGGCGCAGCAAGCAATTACCGATTTCGGCACCGGCACCACCGGCTCGCGCATCGCCAACGGCTCCTATGGCTGCCACAAGGCGCTGGAGCAGGACTTGGCCGACTTCTACGGCAAGAAGCACTGCATGGTGTTCACCACCGGCTATCAGGCCAATCTCGGTGCCATCTCGACCCTGGCCGGTCCGAATGATTTCCTCATCATCGATGCCGACAGCCATGCCAGCATCTACGACGCCTGCCGCCTGGGCAGCGCCACGGTCATCCGCTTCAAGCACAATGATCCGGTCGACCTCGACAAGCGCCTGACGCGGATCGCCAACGAGCCGGGCAACAAGATCATCGTCGTCGAAGGCATCTATTCGATGCTGGGCGATCATGCGCCGCTGAAGGAATTCGTTGCGGTCAAGAAGAAGCACGGCGCCTATCTGCTGGTCGATGAGGCCCATTCGATGGGTGTCATGGGGGCAACCGGGCGCGGTGTGATCGAGCATGAGGGCGTCGACGATGACGTCGATTTCGTCACCGGCACCTTCTCGAAGAGCATGGGCGCGATTGGCGGCTTCCTGGTTTCGGATCATCCGGAATTCGACATCCTGCGCGTCGCCTGCCGGCCTTACATGTTCACCGCCTCCCTGCCCCCTTCGATTGTCGGCTCGGTGCGTCAAGCGCTGGCGACCCTGCGCGCGAAGCCGGAGCTGATGCAGAAGCTGTGGTCCAATGTCGAGACGCTTTATGGCGGTCTGCAGGCGGCCGGCTTCAAGCTGGGCGCCCAGAAGGGTCCCGTGGTTGCGGTCTATCTGACGGATCCGGCCCGCGCTGGCCTCGCCTGGCACATGCTGTTGCAGCGTGGGGTCTATGTGAACCTGGCGCTGCCGCCGGCGACGCCGAGCGGAACGGCGCTGTTGCGCTGCTCGGTCTGCGCGGCGCATTCCACTGACCAGTTGGAGCGCGTGGTTGCGGCTTTGACCGAGGTCGGCGAGGAACTAGGCCTGATCGGCGCCAGCAATCTTCGGGTTGCAGCAGCCGAGTAACGGGCGGCTTACGAATAGCGATGAAAGGCCGGCATATGCCGGCCTTTTCTTTTGATGATCAGCTCAGTTGCCGACTGCCGGCGCGGGAAATTGTTGCCAGACTTCCTCTTCGCTCCAGCCCAGGCGGCGAAACTCATCAACTCGCAGGGGCGCATCCTCGGCCACGAAAAATTCGTCCAGTTGCGGCGGGCGTATCTGCGTCGCGGAGAGCATCGCATGCGCCTGTCCGCGATGATGCACCTGATGCTGAAAGAGATGCAGCAGGACGCGATCGACGCGCTCGATCTGGATCCGCGCGCCGCGATGCATCTGCGCCATGTTTCCCAGCGACGCCTCGGAGAGATCGTTGCAGAAATCGATCAGGCGCTGGTCGACGGTCTGTTGTGCCGCGCGCAGCGTTCGCGCCGTTTGGCAGGGTGCCGGATCACTCCAGGCATCGGGGCCGAGCGTGCCGCCTTCAAGCGCGTCGACATAGAACCAGTCAACCACGAGAATATGATTGAGGGTCAGCATCAGGCTGGGGAAGAAGCCGACGCGCTGCGCCACGAATTCTGCGTCGCTCAGCTGTTCGCAGGCGGTCAACAGGCGCTCATTGGCCCAGGCGTTGTTGCGCGCCATGGCCTGGAAATAAATCGTTGCGGACATCGGCCAGCCCTCCTCCCCTGCAAGGGATCAATTTAGCGAAAGGCGCCGCGCCGGTACAGGCGCCAGGCGAGACGGGGAGCAGCCAATAACGGGTGGCGTCGCTGCCAGTCGGTGACGGCAATGGTAACGCCGCTATGACGGGCAATCTTCCACAGGACATAGTCCAGTCCGCCTTCGAAGGTGAAGGCTCCTTTGACCAGGCGGGCGACATTGAACAGCTTGCCGAGCAAACGGCTGCGGCGCCAGGACGAGGATATTGCTTGCTGTTGCGGCTGATCGGCAAGCACGGCGCAGGCCAAGGGCGTGATGGCGAGGTAGCGTTCTGAATCGGAGGCGACGATGAGCGCTGCCCGACCTGAATTCTCCGGGCGCAATTCCGCCCGATAGGTTGCCTGAAATCCTGCTGTCCAGAAATCGAGGATCGCCTGCGGATCGCGCTGTCGCTGCAGGCTTGAGGCGGCGCCATCCGGGTGCGCCGCGAGCATCGTCAATACGGCCTGGCTGCAGGCGGCGCTGACCGCATTTGCGGCCGCGCGGTCACGGCTCCAGGTCAGCCGTGCCGGCTGGCAGAAGCGCGCCCAGAGCGCGACATTGGGTGCTGCGGGACTGGTGCCTCGATGGAACTGCCGCAGGCTGATGACCGCGTATTTGGCCCGCAGCATGACCTCTCCGTAGCGCAGCTCCTGATAAAACACATTGGGCGGCAGCAGCTGATTGGCCCAGGCGAGCCAGGCCTTTTCGTAGGACTGGCGGTAGTCGTCGACCAGGACATAGAAGTCGAGCAGTGAATCCGCCAGCTGCGTTTCCGGGCGCCGCAGACAGGAACCGTAGAACAGCACGGCTTGCGCCGCTGTGCCAAAGCGCTGCCGTATCGCCTCGGACATTTCACGAACCGGCGCCGCCACGGGTTGCGTGAGCTCAGTCGCAACGAAGTCTCGCAGCGCTTGCTGTCGCGTCTCGGGTTGATCGGCGGCACGGCTCATGCGGCGTCAGAAACGATAAAACGGAATGGCCGGGCCGGCCGTCACGTCGATGGTCCGGTGATCTTCCGGCATGAAGAGCTCCCCATCCATGACGACTGGCGACCGCAGCGTCATCCGCAATTCATCGAACGATCCGCTGTGGTAGCCGGCCTCCGCCATCCAGGGCAAGGCGCGTCCCCGCAGCGCCGGTACGACCGCGCGGAGGAACCGCTTGGGCGGGTGGTCGACCAAGGTATATTTGACGCCCTTGCTTTGATCGCCCCAAAACGGCTTCAGGCCGGGCGTCAGCTGATGGAGCGTTGTGAACAGCAGCAGGATCACCTCGCGGCGCTCCGATTCCGCACCGTCGATACTGATGACGGTCCGTTCCTCGGTAAAACCCGATCGCGGGCCAGGTCCGTATCTCAACAATCGCCAGATCGATTGCAGAACGGTCGCATTGGCGGCGAGCATTTGGCGCAAACCGATGCGATGCGCATAGTGGCGGCTCAGCATGGTCCCCTGGTAGAAGCCGACGGCGCCGCCGACAAAACCGTAAGTCTGGGTTCGGCCGCCGTCGACGCTTAGACTGATTGCGCGGCGTTCGATCAGTTCGCCGCGCTGGCCGCCTTTGACCTTTTCGATCAGGCGATGGAGTGCCGCCGCCGGTTTGCCGGCGAGACCGGCGTCACGCGCGATGACATTGGTCATCCCGCCGGCAATCAGGCTGACTGAGGGCAGGACCGGAAATGGTCTATCCTGCAGCAGATCGTTGATGCTGGCTTGAACCGTGCCGTCGCCGCCGCTGACGACCAGATGGGTGATGCCGCGCGCCGCCAGATCGCGCAGGCCACTGCGCAAATGTCCGATCTTGTGGAAAACGAGATGCGGAATTTCGGGATGGCAGGCCAGGACCTCATGGACACCCTGCATCGACGCCACATTTCGCGCGCTCTTCGCGTTGCTGATGACGCCGATACCGGTCATGGCCGCACTGTATCCGAGGCCGGTTCCGATAACCAGGAATGCAATATCCGTCCGCTTGATCGCTGGCTCGCAGCCTGGCCGATACGCCAGCAGTGAAAGGCAAACGATAGGACGGTCCAGGCGGCGACGGCGAGGAAGCCCATGGCCGGCCGATCGATCAGCGCGGCGACGGTCAGGATGACGAGATTGGGATTTCGCCTTGCCGTGATCAGACGGAACCACGAATCAATCGGCCGCCAGGTATGCATCTCGATCTGATGAAGCCAGATGAATAGGCCTTCTTGGGCGCGGCCCAGCACATAGCCGGCGAGGATGATCCAAAGCGCGATACTTTGCTCCATTCCAGCTGCACCGCCGCTTATGCTGCTCCCTTGACCGACATACCAGGCATAGTACCAGAACGGCGGATGGATGAGATCGATTCCGTGATCGAAGGCATTGCCGAATTTGCTGGACGTCAATGTCACGCGGGCAAGCTTGCCGTCGACCGTATCGAGAAAGCACATGGCCCAGGCAAAAATGAGCCCGGGCACGAACTGCCCGATCCAGAACAGCCACATGGCCAGCAGCGTGAAGAGGAAGCTGAGACAGGTGACGCGGTTCGGCGTAATGCGATGGCGGGCGCACCAGCGTGTCACCGCCAAAGCAGGCAGCGGCCAGACATACTTCGTCACCAAATCGGTGACGCCTTTATAAGCGCCTCGAAACATCCGCTCTTCTATGGCCGGCGCGGCCTCCGGTGTCAGGCGGAGAACATAGGGCTTTGCCCGCTTGCGCAGCGCGTGATTATACGTCGTGGCGAGACCGGCGGGATCGTCGATAGCGGTGAGGCCGCGCGGCAGATCGGCGGGTGCAGGACAATTATCGCCCTGCAATACCTGCTCGGCGGCTTGTCGATCGCCATCCGGCAAAAGATGAGCCGCCACCGGCCGGCCCTGCTCCGTTCTCAATAAATGTCCGGGATGGCTGATCAAGGCGCGGATGACCGCCTCTTCATAGACATGGTCCGCGCGTATCAGGAGAATTGGCTGATCGTGAGCACCGAGCGGACCGCTTTTCAGGCCGGCACGGCGCATCAATCGATGGAGGCGTTCATCATTGGCGATGCCCCAAAGCTGCACAGGGCTGTGGCCGATAATGCTATAGGTCAGGGCTTCGGAACTCACAGTTCACAATCGTCAATTTGTCATCGGTTATATCGGCAAGAGCAATACCGGCCAGATGCCTGGGCGTCTACCGTAAATCACTGATCCTTAATGCGTTGATAGCCGATGCGCTGGCGAAAGCGATAGCGGTGCGGTGCACTATTGGAAGATTTTGTTCAGTAATATTCAACCGGTGTGAGGAAACTCACATCTCGGCGAAGAGCCTGCTTTGGATACCGCAAGGCCGACCTTGACCGCGGCGTGTTTTATCGACAGAAACGAAGCCCTTGTTGCGAGGTTCTTGAAATGTTCGTGTTGGCGCATCTGTCCGACCCGCATTTGTCCGGCTGGTCGGTTGGTAATCCCCTGGCGCTGCTTGGCAAGCGGATAACCGGCTATCTTTCCTGGCAATTGAAAAGGTCGAAAATCCATCGCGCCGAGGTTCTCGATTGCCTGTTGCACGATTTAGCAGCCGCTGCGCCGGACCATGTCGCCGTGACCGGTGATCTCACCAACATCTCGCTGCCGGAGGAATTCGCCAGGGCTGCCGTTTGGCTCGACAAGCTGGGCAGGCCGGAGGACGTGTCCGTGATACCGGGCAATCACGATGCCTATGTCGCTTTACCCTTCGATCAGTCGATCGGCTTGTGGCGCGGCAATATGGCAGGGTTGATGCCCGGAGAATCGGTCTCGCTGGGCGCTGCCGAGCAGCCGGTCAATTCGATGAATGATTTTCCTTATGTGCGTCAGCGCGGGTCGGTGGCAATCGTCGGCGTTTCCACGGCCGTGCCGACAAGGCCCTTTTCCGCGGCCGGTGAGATCGGGGCGGCGCAATTGGCGCGCCTGGGAGAAATTCTCGTGCAACTGGGCAGGGCCGACCTGTTCCGGGTTTTAATGATCCACCACCCTCCCTATATCGACGACCATGGTGGACAGCGAAAGTCGCTGCGCGACCATGTGGCGCTCCGCCAGGTCATCGAGCAGAAAGGCGTCGAATTGGTGCTGCACGGCCACACGCATATCGCCGGCCTCGGCAAGGTCACAACGCCGGGTGGAGAAGCCCCGGTTCTCGGTGTTCCCTCCGCTTCGGCTGTGAAATACGGCCATAAGGACGCGGCGGCCTATCACCTCTATCGGATTGCCCGAAAAGCGGATAATTGGCAGGTAGAGGTGGCTGTCCGTGCCTGGGACCAGCAATCGACTCGCGTCACCGAAGCCGGGCAAATGTCGTTAACGATTCCGCTTCAGCCGAGCTAAACGGTCGTTTCCCGCAAGGCGATATGCTAGAAGCAGCCAAACGCGACGCCCCGCCGAGCCCTGAGCAACTACCCGGTAAACCGCATGACTGAAGCCTCGCCCAACGCAACGGCCACCAAATTCGGCTTTCCAGAGACGCTGATTGCGAGCTATAGCCATTGGCTCGTTCTGGCGCGGCCGCAACAGCCGGTTCTGGGCGCGACGGTATTGCTATGCCGCGATCAGGCGCAGGCTTTTTCCAAAATCAGCGGCCAGGCCTTCGGCGAACTGGCGACGGTGACAGCGGATTTGGAGGCGGCGCTGCAGGCTGCCTTCCAGCCGGACAAGTTGAACTATCTGATGCTGATGATGGTCGATCCGGATGTCCATTTTCATGTTCTGCCCCGCTATCAGGGGCCGCGGAATCTGGCTGGACGTGCATATGCCGATGCTTTCTGGCCACGTCCTGTCGACCTGACCCAGCCGGTGGCACCCGATGCCGCTTTGACGGAAGCAGTGCGAGATAAGCTGAAGGCCGCCTGGCGGCAGATGCCGCGTTGAGGTGCGGATAAAGATGCGTTTGATCGATCTCTATATCCTGAAGCGGGTGTCCTGGCCGCTGATCGCGTCGATCGCGATCGCGATGTCGGGGCTGCTGATGGAACGGCTGATTCGGCTGCTGGATCTGTTTGCCAATCGTGGCGGGCCGCTCTCGCTGATCATGAAGATGCTCGGCTATCTGGTGCCGCATTATCTCGCGGTTGCCATTCCGGCCGCTTTTTTTGTTGGCATCCTCTACGCGAGCCTTCGACTCTCCAGCGACAGCGAACTCGATGCGCTGCGCGCAACCGGCATGTCGCTCGGACGTATCCTGGTGCCGATTGCCTCGATGGCCTGTGTTCTCACTGTGATTTGCGCCATTCTACTCGGCTTCTTGCAGCCTTATACGCGCTACGCCTATCGCGCCCTGGTCTATCTCATCACGGAAACCTCATGGAACTCTGCGATCGAGCGCGGCGCCTTCTTCAATGGCTTCGGCGGCAAGACGATCCTGATCGGCGACATTGCCGCCGGTGGCCATCAGCTGTCGCAGATTTTCATCAAGGATTCTGATAGCAAGCCGGACGACAGCGCGAATACCGATTCTGATCCGGCAAATGGCACCTCTTCGACGCCCGCGACCGCATCGCCGCCGAAGACCAGCACGACACATACCATCATCACGGCACCGACCGGTGATTTGACCAATGATCCGCGCGATTTTTCCGTCGTGCTGAAGATGATGAACGGATATCGCGTCGAAATCAGCGATGACGGCACCACCTCGCGCTCGATCAAGTTCGACGAATCCAGCTTGCCGCTCGAAGCGGTGTCGCCGACGCCCTTCCGCCAGCGCGGCGACAAGGAATCGGAGATGACCTTCGTGGAGTTGCTGAAGAGCTATCGGGCTCATACGGCCGGCCTCGAACCGGATGAATTGCTGGCGGAGATCAACTACCGGATCGTTCGTTCGCTCTCGGTGCTGTTCCTGCCGTTCCTGGCACTGCCGCTCGGCCTTTCCTCGCGCCGCTCGCCGCGCAACATCCGGCTGCTTGCGGGCATCGTTTTCCTCATCACCTACTACCAGGTGCTGGAATTCGGCAGCAATCTCGTGCAGCACGGCAAGCTGTCGTCCTTCGTCGCTCTTTGGCTGCCATTCTTTCTGTTTGCTTTTCCGAGCGTCTGGCTGTTCCACGCTGCCAATCGCCGTGTCGGACAAGATCCGCTCGCCCAATTCTTCGAGGCGGTGAGCGATCGCATTGGTGCCATTGTGCGTCGCGGGCGGCGGCTGATCGGCCTGGGGGCACGCTAGAGCATGGTCACGACTTTCATTCGCTATGTGCTGAAGACCTTCTTTTGGCACTTTCTGGTGCTTTGGATCAGTTTCACGGCGCTGCTGCAGCTTTTCGACCTGCTGAATAACGGCGACGACATCTTGCGCGATGCCGGCGGTGGCTTCCGTCAGCTGTTGATCTATGCGGCCCTGCGGGTCCCCGAGATATCGACTTTCCTCATTCCCTTCTGCGTCTTGCTGGGGACTTTGCTCAGCCTCGGCAAATTGGAGCGCAACAACGAAATCCTCGCTTTCAAAGCCGCCGGGGCCCCCTACTACCTTGTGCTGGTCTCGTTCCTGCCGGCGGTCGGTCTGGTGGGCGCGTTGAATTTCATCATGGCAGATCAGGTCGTGCCATCCAGCGTGGTCAAGCTGCTCAATCTCAATCTCTATCCGGACAAGAAGAGCAAGACCACGGACGGTAACTTCAACAACATCTGGGTGCAGGATGGGACCTCGGTCGTGCAGGCGATGTCGGTCGATCGCCAGGGCACGCCGTTGCACCAGGTCTGGCTCTACCAGCGCGACGCGGAGGGCAATCTCCAGACCGTGCTGCACGCCGCTACGGCGACCTTCGATCGCAAAAAGAAGGATTGGCTGCTGACCGGCGTGATGCAAACCGATATCAGCGCGGAACACGGCGCGATCACCAAGGCCGTCCCCGACCAGGTCTGGAGCACGCGGCTGACCCCGGCCGAGTTTTCCAATCTCGTCGAAGTCCCCCAGGCCATGTCGCTGCGGCGCATCTGGCGCTTCATCAACAACGACCAGATCGGCGTGCGGCCGGCCTATTTCTATGAAACCTGGCTGCAGAAACGCATTGCTTTGCCGATCGGCTCGGTTCTCATGATCCTGCTGGCGGCACCCGTCGCCCAAAGCCTGCAGCGGCGCGACCGCAGCCTGGCCGGTGGTATCGCCATCGGCTTTGGCCTCGGCTTTCTTTATTTCATTACCGATGGCCTGGTCATGTCGCTTGGCGAGGCCGGCGCCATTCCGCCGTTCTTTGCGGCCTGGCTGCCGCCGCTGCTGTTCGCCAGCCTCGGCGGCATTATGTTGATTCGTCTCGAAGGCTATTGATCAGATGAAACTTTGGATTGATGCGGCCACGCTGTCGTCGGAGCGCGTTTTCGGCATGACGCTGATCGAACGGCATTTGAAGGCCGCACGGCATCAGCGTCTCGATCTGTCGGAAGTCGTCATCGACACCGGTGCGCAAGCGGCCGATGCCGTGATCGTGCCGAAGGACAGCGGACTCTCCTGCCCGATCCGTGTGGTGTCAACGACGGGTGATATCGCCGCTCGCATCGCCGCATCGGCAGCAGGTGAAATCGTGCTGGCGACCACGGCGACCAGCCTGATCGACGCCCGGCTCTATGGCTTCCTCGCCAAGCAGGAACACGATATCGCCGTTTCCGACGATGGCGCGGTCCTGGCACGGTTGAGTGCCGCCACGCGTTTGGAACCCGAGGCTGCTGAGCTGAGCCGGGCTCTCAACAACAGCATTGCCTGGCTGTCGCAGGCGGATTTCCCTTCGTTCGTATCGAAGCTGCGGCGCAATACGCCGTTCTACCTCTTCTCGGTCACCACGCCGGACCATCGGCGCAAGATCGAGCGGTTCCTGTTCTGGTCGAACTACAAAGGCTCGACCGACTTCTTTACCAAATACGTCTATCCGCCCTTGGTCTGGATGCTGGTGCCGCCGCTCGCGCGGGCACGCATCCATCCCAACGTCGTGACGATCATCAGCATCATCCTGACCTTTGCCGCGGTGCCGCTCTTTGCCGGCGGCTATTTCTTCTGGGGTTTCGTCTGCGCTTACGCCATGAGCGTGCTGGATTCGGTCGACGGGAAACTCGCCCGACTGACCTTTACCGATTCGGCGATCGGCAATGTGCTCGATCACGGCCTGGATTTGGTGCATCCGCCCTTCTGGTATTGCGCCTGGGCCTGGGGCTTGAGCGGCGGCGATTGGCGGTCGCCGGTCTTTGTCGCGTCGCTATGGATGCTGGGCCTCTACATTCTCGACCGGCTCATTCTGAAGATTTATCCCACCATTTTCGGCCGCGGGCTGCATACCCATGCCAAGCTCGATGCTTTCGTGCGCACGTTTATATCCCGGCGGAACATTAACCTTCCTTTATTTACAGTGGGTTACCCCCTTGGGTTGGGCGTTCAGACGATCTACCTGATCGTCGTCTGGCAGGCACTGACCTGCCTTTACCACGGTATCCGTACGTTCTGGATACTGAAGATCGAGAAGGCGCGGCCCGGCGTGGCGCCGGCGCGCTAGAGGAATTGTGCTTTCTTAGAGCGATGTGTTGCCGCTGTAACGCCGCATGGCTTGCTGTAAGGCCTTGATTGACTTAGATTGCGGCTCATTCAAAGACAGGACGGATCAGTCGAAATGGCACGATTTGGCTTTTGGAAGGACCGGACCCACAATCTGGCGCGCATGTCGCTGCCCGATCTGGTGCGGGCCTTCGTCCTTTACCCGGCGGTCCATGCCTACACGGTTCTCGCCGTGATCTCGCTGGCGGCTGTCGTGCACTGGTACGCGGGGTTGCTGCCGCTGGTGATCGCGACGGTCCTCACCATCATCGTTTATCCCTTCGTCTGGTACGTCCTGCATCGCTGGGTGCTGCATGGACAGTTGCTCTACAAATTCAAGTCGACGGCGCCGGTCTGGAAACGCATTCATTTCGACCACCACCAGGATCCGCACAATCTGGTCGTGCTGTTCGGCGCGCTTTATACGACGCTGCCGACCATTGCCATCGTGACGCTGCCGATCGGCTATCTGGTCGGCGGTCCCGCCGGCGCGGGGATGGCTTTTGCGGCCGGCCTGACGACGACGATCTTTTATGAGTTCTGCCACTGCGTGCAGCATCTCAATACGCAGCCGAAAAGTGCCTTCATGAAAGAGATCAAGCGCTACCATCTGGCGCATCACTTTCATAACGAGAAGGGCAATTTCGGCATCACCAACTATCTGTGGGATCGCCTGTTCGGTACATTCTACCCGAAGTCAAAGCTGTGGCCGAAGAGCGCCACGGTCTTCAATCTTGGCTATACCGAGGAAGTTGCGAAAACCTATCCCTGGGTGGCAGCACTTTCGAACGGCACCCGCGGTGACGGCAATCCCCGGCGTTTCCGCATGGCGGACGTAACAGATGCCGGGCAGTGACGGCGCTGCCGCGATCGGCAGCGTCATCTCCGTCAAGCCGGTTGCAAGCAAGGCGGATCTTAAACACTTCATCGCCCTTCCCAAGCTTCTTTATCGCGGTCAGCCCGGCTATGTGGCGCCGCTTGATATCGAGCGTGCGGAAGCGCTGGACCCGAAGCGGAATCCCTATTTCGGTCATGCCGAGGTTCAGCTTTTTCTTGCTTGGCGTGACGGCAAGCCGGTCGGCCGCATCTCGGCGCAGATCTGCAGCCTCTATCAGGAGCGCTACGGCGATCAGACGGGGCATTTCGGCTTCATCGATGCGATCGACGATCCGGCGGTATTTGCCGCGCTGACTGCGGCGGCCGAGAACTGGCTGCGCGAGCGTGGCATGCAGCGTATCGTGGGGCCGCTCAGTTTTTCGAGCAATGAGGAAACGGGCCTTCTCATCAACGGCTTCAACAGCCTGCCGATGATGCTGATGCCCTATCACGCGCCTTATACCGGGCACCGGCTGGAAGATTGCTTCTATGGCAAGGCGAAGGACGTCATCGCCTATGATCTCGATAAGGAAGCCTATCGCGCCGTTGGCTCCACGCGCCTGCTTGACAAGATAGCCGCCGACGGACGCGTGAAAGTGCGCCCGCTGGATATGAAAAATTACCACCGCGACCTGGCGCTGGCGCTGGATATCTTCAACGATGCCTGGTCGGAGAACTGGGGCATGATCCCCTTTACCCAGGCGGAGATCGAGGCGGCGGCAAAGGGCCTGAAGCCGCTGATCGATCCGAAGCTGGTCTCCATCGCCGAAGTTGATGGCGAAGCGGCCGGCATGCTGGTTTGCGTGCCCAATCTGCTGGAAGCGGTGGTCGATCTCAACGGCTCGCTCCTACCCTTTGGCTGGCTTAAACTGATCTGGCGTCTCAAATTCGGGCAGCTGAAGACGGCGCGCGTGCCGCTGATGGGCATCCGCAAGAAATATCATGGCACCTTGCTTGGCGCGAGCCTGCTGCCGATGATGTTTGCCGGCATCAAGGACCATTTCCTGGCGCGCGGCCTGGAGCGCGTGGAGCTCTCCTGGATTCTCGAAGACAATATGCCGATGCGCCGGGTCTGCGAGGGCATTGGTGCCGAGGCCTATAAGACCTACCGCGTCTATGAAAAATCTCTCGTCTGACGCCGACTGACGCCACGATCGCTTTTCACATGACTGTATCTCACACACCTTCCGCACCGGCGGCGCTTGCCAATGCGCTTATTCTCGCCGGCAACCGTGGCGGCAATGACGCCATCGCCAGCCTGACCGGCGTCAGCCATAAGGCACTTGCGCCCATCAATGGAGTGCCGATGCTGCTGCGCCTGTGGCGCTGCCTCAGCGCCTGTCCCACGATCGATCGCATCTATGTTTGCATCGATGGCGTTGAGCAGCTGGAAGCCGTCAGCGAGCTCGCTCAGGCGTTGCAGGCGGGGCATTTGAAAGTGGTGGTGCCGGCGGCAAGTCCGGCGGCCAGTGTGGTTGCCGCGCTGAGTGAAATCGGCCTGGATCGTCCGCTCCTGATCACCACCGCCGACCATCCCCTGCTGACCTCGGAGATGATCGATTATTTCTTGCGGGAAGCGCCGGCGGAAGCTGATTTCGTCGCCGGCCTAGCCGAAGTCGATATGATCCGTGCCGCGTATCCGGAGTCGATCCGGACCGGCTATCGCTTGGGAGGCAAGAGCTTCAGCGGCTGCAATCTGTTTCTGGCGCGACGGCCCGAAGCGGCGCGGATTGCCGCGTTCTGGCGTCGGATGGAGAGATTTCGCAAGAAGCCATGGCGCCTCATTCTGGCGGTCGGTCCCTGGGCCCTGCTGCGGTTCGCCTGCGGCTGGCTCAGCCTCGATGCTGCCCTCAAGCATCTGTCGGGCCGCACCGGCGCCAAGATCGGTGCCGTACGCCTGCCTTTCGCCGAAGCGGCCATCGATGTCGACAAGGCTGCCGACTATGCCTTGGTCACCAGCATCCTGCAGCGGCGGGAAGGCGCGGCCTGAGCGGCAATCGCCCGATCGAGCCGGGCACGATTGTAGCGGATGGCTGCGGGCGGCGGCTCAGCTCCAGTCGGCCACCATGGCGCTGACGCTTTCGAGGTCGGCCGGGAAATCAACCTCGCCCCAATTCAGGCCTTCGATGTTGCAGGTTTCGACCTGATGATGCTCGGCGATCTGGCCGATGGCACGCAGATACCACCATTTCAAGCCCTCGGGCGTATGCATGATCCGCTCGAGCGTATCGGTGAACAGCTTCGGTCCGGCGCCGCGGAACAGCAGCATGCCGATCGATTCGCCATTGGTGCGGTCCGGCGGCAGGGTCTTGCCGATATCGAGCAGACGGGTGCCCTTCAGATGCACCTTCATGTCATCGGCATCGTAGGCGTCTTTCTTGTCGATGGTTACCGTGATCGGCGCCGCCGGGCTTGCAAGAAGACGTTGGAAAATAGCCGGCTCGATCACCGTGTCGCCGTTCAGGATGACGAAATCCCGGTCCATTTCATGGCGCGCCAACCAGCAGCTGGCGAGATTGTCGGCGAGTTTGAAGAACGGATTGAAGACCGTACGAATTTTCAGCTTCGGTCCCTCGAGCTTTTTCAGGAGGGCAATGACGTCCGGTGCATGATAGCCGACCACGACGGCGATTTCGTCAACCCCACCTTGGGTCAGTGCCCAGACTTGCCACTCGATCAATGTCCGCGAACCCAGCGGCAGCAGGCATTTGGGGCGCCCTTCGGTCAACGGCAGCAGACGGGAACCTTGCCCGGCACTGAGAATAATCGCTTTCATGGAAATACCGATCAACACGGGTTCATGGAATTGTCCCGGAAGATCGTGAATAAGTATTGACCTGTCAACCCGTTAGGGAATCTTGTGGCGATTGGCCCCAAGGTCACAAATTCGTCGTTAAAGATGTTTGCAGGCTGCCGAAGTGTTTGCTATAAGCGCGTCCGTCAGGCGGCGCCCGGCTGAGCTTCTCGCTTCGTAGCGGGGTTTGCTCGGATGCGGTGCGAAGCCCTGATCCGGAGTAGCTCAGTGGTAGAGCAAGCGGCTGTTAACCGCTTGGCCGGGGGTTCGAATCCCTCCTCCGGAGCCAATTCGGAACGAAACTGCGAACGCCGTGCGCCGCAGTTTCCACTCCATAGTTTCCTCCAGACGCCACAAGCGTCTGGAGGAGCCTTGGCTTCGATCCCCTGATCCGAATTTCGTCGGCTCCGACCTCCACCCGCTGAACTAGCGCCTGGAGATGATGGCGCCGGAAACCGCCCTCTCGATCCCTGATCTTCTTACGAGCCTCGATCCCGAACCGACGCAGCAGCTCCGGCGTCACTCGATTGTCGTCGCCCTCTCCCCTGTTTTCGGCCCGGTCCGCATCGGCCCGCGCCGAATCACGGATCCGCTTCAACTCGACAATCCGTCCCTTGAGGTTGGAATCGTCCATTTCAGCGAGACCATTCTCAATGGCCTCGTACAGCCGAGTCAGTTTGGCTTCAGCGTCCGCAGCCTGCTTCCTCAGTTCGGCAATGCGACCCTTCAGGCGTTCAGCGTGCTCCTCCTTACGCTTAAGCAGACCAGCGAGCAGCTCCTCAAGCCGCTCGGGTGCAAGCAGTCGCTTCTCCAGATGCGACACAACCATTGTGTCCAGTTCGTCCATCGGGATCGTGCGGCCGCGGCACGCCGTCTTCCCCTGCCGTGCCGTCGTGCAGCAGGTGTAGTAGCGGTATTGGTCCCCCTTGCCGGAGGTGCGGAGCGTCATGGCTCCCCCGCAATCGGCACAGAAGCACACGCCGCCCAGGAGCGTCCCGGCCGTTACGAACCGCGGGGCCTTCAGTTGCGGGCTGCGCGATCGCATCACCGCCTGGACCTCGGCGAACTCCTCCTCGTCGATGATCGGCTCGACCACCACATCGACGATCTCGTCTTCCGACTTCTGCTCTCCCTTGCGCTTGCCCGAGACGTTGAAGCGATGGTGGCCGATGTAGGTCTCCCGCGTCAGGATCTGGTGGACCGCCCCGACGCCCCAGCGCCCGCCGGTCTGCGTCCGGATACCGCGCGTGTTCAGATAGTCGGCGATCTGGCGGGACCCCATTGGACCGTCGTCGGCGCCGACCCGTGCAAGGCGGAACATGAGCCGGACCGTCTCGACCTGGGCCGGATCGGGCTCGATCTTCTTCTTGGTCCTCGCGCCCCGCTGCTCGGCCGCCACGATCCTGTAGCCGAAGGGCGGCCGCGAGCCATTCCAATAGCCCTGGCGGGCATTCTCGCGCATGGCCCGGAGCGTGTGCTTGGCATTCTCTTTCGACTGGTATTCATCGAACAATGCCATGATCTGACGCATCATCACGCTCATCGGATCATCGCCGAGATCCTGCGTGATGGACGTGAGGCGGATACCGTTCTTCGCCAGTCGCCGGACATAGAATTCGAGCTGAAACTGATCGCGAAAGAAGCGCGAGAAGGAATGCACGATGATGAAGTCGAACGGCGCGGGCTTTTGTGCTCCGGCGTCCATCATCCGCTGAAACTCAGGTCGCCGGTCGTCTGTCGCCGACGCACCCGGCTCGACAAACTCGGCGACGACGGCGATGCCTTTCGCTTGGCAATAGGCTTGAAGTTGACGGCGCTGGTCTGGAATCGAAAGATCGTGTTCGGCCTGCCGGCCGGTCGAAACACGCAGATAGAGAGCGGCACGCCCCGGCGAAGCCAAGGCAGGGGTCGCTTTGGCGTTCATGCGGGACCTCCCTTCACAAATTCAGTTTTTCGAGCCCAGCAGCTCGTCGAGGAGCGGACCGAAATGGACTTCGAAAAGGTCCAGCTCGGCCTCAGTGACCGGCACGTGATCGGGCCAGTCATCAGAGATTTTGAGGCTCGCCTGGTGCTCGCCCCCGTTCCGAGCGCGTGACCGCGGCTCCGGCAGCGCCGACCGGATTGGGCGGACGTAGTCGTAAAGGTCGGCGTCGCCCTGCGACGCTGGGAATTGAACGACGTTGGCAGACATGCTGTCATTGTCGCATCTAACCCCACAACATTGAACAGTTTCAGTTGGTTACGCGATAAACATGCAGTGAAATATCGGCCGCTCCCGGTCGCGATAGGCTCCGCTGGCGAACCCTGGCGCGTCGTGGCGAAGCGCAAATACCTACAATCGGCGGCTGGGTGATGCGGTCGCGTGCGGTGTTCGACGGCATCAGCCATCATCGCTTCCTTCCCGGAACGAGCCCTTGCTCCAGGCCATCTTGCCGTCCGACCTGTAACTGGATATATTACTGGTAATATCGCGGAGGTCAATCATGAGCGACACGTCTCAGAGGCGCGCCATCAAGAACTACCGGAACCGCTTGGTTGAACGCGGCATGGCGCGCTTCGAGGTTCTCGGGCGCGATTCCGATCGGGAGCTAATTCGCTCGTTTGCGAAGCGCTTGGCCGAGAACGGCCCGGAGGCCGAGCGCTTGCGCGCTGCCGTCAGCCAAGGCATCGCCGGTCAGCCGCCGCGAAAGGGTGGCATCCTCGAAGCCCTCCGACGCTCGCCTCTGGTTGGCGCCGATGCCGTGCCAGCCCGCCCCTATGAGCCAGGTCGCAAGGTTGACCTGTGAGCCGGTATCTTCTCGACACCATCATTATCAGCAACGTCACCAAGACCGCCCCCTCGGACTCGCTGCTGGCGTGGATGGCCGAACAGGTCGACGAAGACCTTTTCATCGCCTCGCTCACCATCGCCGAGATTCGGCGCGGCGTGCTGGAGAAGCCTGCCGGCCGCAAGCGCGATCAGCTCGAAGCGTGGTTCGCAGGGCCGGAAGGCCCATCAGCGCTCTTCGCCGGGCGCGTTCTCCCCTTCGACGAGAAGGCAGGTCTCGTTTGGGCGAGACTAATGGCCGATGGGACAGCCGCTGGCCACCCGCGCAGCGCCTTGGACATGATCATCGCCGCCGTTGCGGAATCTAACGGCTGCACGATCGTCACCGACAATGAGAAGCATTTTGCAGGGATCAGCACGATCAACCCGCTGCGGGGCGGCTCATAGCGACAAAATTTCGGTCACCGACATACCCCCGTCAGCTCCGATATTTCCGCCCAAGATTGAAAGATTCAGGTGAGCCTATGACGCAGGACATACCCTCTGAAGTTCTTAACGGGATTCGACGCGCCGCCAAAACGGACTGGCCCGGCGATCAAGAAATGCAGCAGCATGTCATCGACAGCGAGAGCGAGGCTTACCATGCCTTGCAGGCGCTAGACTTCGGTGAAGCGCTACCGTTCAAACAAGCCATTCTGGATGAGGCCTCGCAATACAACGAGACTTGGGAAGATCGTTTCAACGCCGTCCAGAGTGAGGTCGAGGCCTTTGCCGAACTCGCCTCCTTGTCCCCTGACGACGTGCCTGCCGACCTGCTCGCGGGGATTAAGCAAAGGGCCGCCGCCGAGCACGACTGGTATTCCGCCCAGTTGGAGGAGGTGCAGAACCTTTCGAACTGACGCTCGATCTCGTTGGTGATGACATACTCCTCGAGTTCGACCCGAAGGCTGGCCTCGTCATCCGCCTTGATGACCCCCTCGATCGCGCGATCGACAGGTTTCTCAAAAATGTCGCGAAGTTTGGTCATGCCCCCCTCAGATCTCGTAGTGTGTTATGTCGAATGCCCGGTAATATTTGTCGTCGTGCAGGATTCCGAACAAATCGAGCGATGCTCCTGTGGCCAGGCTGTGCGTGTATTTCCCAGGGAAGAACATCACCGTCGGCTTTTCCTTGGCGGTGCTCTGGAGGTTGTTCAACACATTGTGGGACCGGATATAGGGATAGACCTCACCGACTCCCGACAAAAACAGGACATCGAACTCCTCGCTTGAGAGCCGTGCGCCGATTTCAGGAACGAGATGCGTTTCGGGATCGAGAACCCCTTGAAGAAGCTCTTTCAGCTCGTCCTTCCTGATGCTGTTTTCTGCGGCGAGAACCTCATCCCAGATGCCACGATCGCGCAGCAAGGCGATGCTGAGATCGTAGAGATTGATCTCGATCACGCGCACGCCTCGGTTTCCAAGTTGCTTCACGAGGCTGGCGCGCATCGCCTCCATGGCGACGGCCTCGTCGGCTGGATAGGGGCAGATGAAGAATGGCACCTCGTTGCCGAGGCCCTGCTTCTTCAGAAAGCGCTCGCTCGCGACCACCTTCAGGAGGTGATCGAAGCGATCCTTGGGGCTTGCCGTCCCACTCGTTCGCGACATCGTTATCGCCTCCCCAACTGTCGCTCTGCACCGGGGAAGTAGCGAAGTTCATCGGGGTTGCTGGCCTGGATCACGGCCAACACGCGCGGCGACAACATCGCCCCGAGGATCCGGTTATCCTGTGACAAGACCTCAGCCTCCCGCATCAGGCGGAAGAGCACGGCGCGAAGTTTGGCGCGTGTCGATGCCGATAGCGCCGCGAGCTTCGGAGACCATTCCTCCTTAGCGGCCAGGAACGCATCGAAATCGTCATAGCTAAGGTCGGTCCGCAACGACAGGAACCTGTCGCTGAGCACCTCAACCGCGAATTCGCCGATGAACCTGTACGCGCGGCAGGCTGCGAGCCACAGAAGAGCGGCCTGCTCGCTCCGGTTCCCTTCTTTGAAAAGCGCCAGCTCATCCGGAGACAGATGCTTCAAGCGGTTGACGATCTCCCGGATCGAGCGCCGCGCCGAACTTGCCTTGCGGACCGGGAATGCGCCGTTCTCTTGCGCGGCGACCAATGTCGAATCCCAATCGGCGCCGGCGACGTGCAGTCGAGCAACGGCCACGCTTTCGTTGATGAAGAGGCCGCCCGTTCCAAAGGACATAAGATAGGGGCGCTGTTCCGACCTCTCCATCAAGCGCTCCCCCTGACCTTTGGAGCTTGCTCTGTTTCCTCAATTTCGAAGTCAGCGCGCTTCAGGGCGCGTGCCGTCTCAGCGGCGTTGAGGGCAACAATATGCTGGGTGCGGGGATCCTGCTGACTAGCGTCGCCGAGTAGGCCAAGGCGCTTGAGAACATAAAAGAGCATCGCGTAGCGCACCGTCAAAACGGCCCGCTCCTTCCTCATCCCATAGTCCTTTGCCACCACCGCGCGCTGGCTCGGTGTCAGACGAGGATGCGGACCGATCTCGATGTCGAAAGTCTCCTGCCACAATGTATCCTGATCGCCGCCGGGTCCGGGAGCATCCATGTCGCGCACGCCGAGGACCCGAGGCAGCAGGAAATCCTTGAACTTATTGTCGATGTGACAATAGGCGCGCGCGTGCCAGCGCAGGCCGTCATAGCCGAAAGCGTGCGGCGTCATCCGGCGCCACATGGGGTCGGCTCGTTTGCCGCTCATCGATTGGTAATGGACATCGATCGAACGGTATTCGCGAACCGCGCCGAGGATCGCCTGCAACACGCCTGAATCGACCTCGCGTCGCGGCGTCAAGGCTATATCAGTCTGGGGCGGATGCGCGATCCAGGACTCGCTTGGCTCGGTGAGACCCTCGGCGAGGGAGCGCAGGCGGGACAGATAACCGTCGGGATCGGGCTTCAGGAAAATCGGGGAGAACTGCGCGCTCACGACATAGCGTTTCGCGCTCTTGTCGTAGATGGCGTTCTGAGGCGCGCGCTCCTGATAGAGCGTCAGATCCTTCGATGCCTGGGGTACGGACACGTCGAACATCTCGATGATGTCGGAGCGATTGACCCCGCCCTCCCAGAACAGCCGGAACTCGATGAACTCGAGCCGGCGCTCCACACCCCATTTCAACGCCGTAGCGCCTTCCAGCATCGCTTTCCGCCTCCGTGCGCCGATGGGCATAAAAAGTATATGGACATATCGACGCGATCCGTGTAATTATTATTCCCATCGAGGGCGCCCGTCAATAGTGATCGGCGTGAAATTCGGGAGGCAAGACAATGCCCAAGCGCGGTTCGAAAGGCGAAGTCACCAGCAAGCGGGCGGCGAGCGCCGCCGCCAAGGTGCTGCGGAATCCGAAGAGCAGTAAGGCCGCGAAGACGGTGGCTGCATCGGCGCTCACCCAGCGTCCGAACAAGAAGTAGCCCCCCGGGAAGGAGAGCGGTTATGGCCGTCGCGAGTCGATCCACCCTCGTCGTTCACGGCCGCCTCGCCGTGCGGGAACGCCGCCTGGCGGCGGCCCGCGACGGGCGCCACGGCCTGCAGGTCATGTCCTTCGAACAGGCGGCGGTGCGGCTCGCCGGAGGTTTCGTCCGGCCGATCGACGACGAAAGCCTGCGCGCGGCGATCCAAGCCGTGCTGCCAGGAACGCCGATGGGCGAGCTGGAGAACATCAAGTCGCTGCCCGGCATGATCGACGCGGCCGCGGACACCTTGCACAAGGCTTGGCGTGCGGGCATCGACCTTGCGGCGCGAGCGGCCGATCATCCGCGACTCGACGCCATCGCCCGGCTGGAGGCGGCGGTCCTGGCGCAGCTTCCCGCCGGCACGATGCGCCCCATCGACATCGTCGCCGCCGCCACCAGCCGTATCGCCCATGCGCCCGCCGTTCTCGGCCCCATGGAGATCGCTGGCCTCACGGAACTCTCACCCTGCTGGCGGCCGCTGCTGAAGGCGCTCACCGCGCATATACCCGTGCAATGGACGGCCGGGCCGAGGACGGCGCCAGCCTGGCTGGAGGGCACGGGCGTCGGCGTGTCGCGTGCTCCGGCGGGGACACCGGCAGTCAGCGCCGTCAGCGCGGCCACGGCCTATCACGAGGCCATCGAAGCCATGCGCTGGGCGCGGTCGCTTCTTGCCTCAGGGCGGGCGGCGCCCTCAGACATCGCGATCGCCACCGCCTCGCCCGCCGACTATGACGATCACTTCCTCGCCCTGCGCGCAGACTCCAATATCGACCTGCACTTCGTCCATGGCGTCAGGACCGTCACCACCCGCGAAGGCCAGGCCGCCGCCGCGCTGGCAGACATCGTCGTTCGCGGACTGTCGCAGTCCCGGCTCCGGCGTCTCGCCGCCCTGTGTCGGGATTCCGCGCCGTTTGAATCCTTGCCCGAAGGCTGGCTGCGCGTCCTGCCGGCCGATGCACCCATGTCGACGCCCAATGCCTGGAACCGCCTGCTGGCACGGTTGAAGCCGGAAGACTGGCCCGACGGCACGGATCACGCGCCGGCCCTGTGCGCTGCGGTCGAGCTTCTCGCCAAGGGGCCGGACATTGCACCCGAGATCGGCGAGGCCTTTCTCAAGGGCCGTGCGCTTGCCATCTGGCGCAAGGCCCTTCTCGCCGGGCCAGCCGCCTCGATCGACGCCATCCTCGAAACCCTGAAGCAGGATGACGGGCTGGAAGCCTGTGTGTCCGTCGCCTGGATGCCGGTCAGCGCGCTCGCGGCCTCGCCGCGCCGCTTCGTGCGATTGATCGGTCTCAACTCCTCGCGCTGGCCGCGCGGGATCGCCGAAGACCGGCTGATCCCGGACCATGTTGTCCCGACTGCCGAGCTCGACCCGCTTCCGGTGAACCTCGCCGATCGCCGGGATTTCGAGACGATCCTGGCCACCACGGCCGGTGAAGTCGTCCTCTCTCGCGCCCGGCGCGACAGCGACGGACGCCTGCTGGGACGCAGCCCGCTGCTCGCCGGGCATGGCGAGGAGGTTTACCTCCGCCGCAATGCCGTGCCCGCCCATGCCTTCAGCGAAACCGACCGCCTCATGGCCCGGCCGCAGGAGTTCAGCACGGCTCCACAGGCAGTCAGCGCGCAAGGCTGCTGGCGCGACTGGCGGCGTACCGAGATCACGGCGCATGACGGCCTCATCCGGCCCGATCATCCGATCATCCTCTCGATCCTGGCCCGCACCCAGTCGGCCAGCTCGCTCCGGCGTCTGCTGCGCAATCCGCTGAGCTTCGCCTGGGTCTATGCCTTCGGCTGGCGCGTGCCCGAAAGCAGCGCCGAGCCGCTCGTGCTCGACGCGCTCGGCGTCGGCGATCTGGTTCACATGGTTCTCGACCGCGCCTTGCGCGACCTGGAGGACGCCGGTGGACTGGCGTCCGCCGACGCCGCGGCGATCACGGCAGCGGTGGATCGGGCCGCCGAGCTTGTCGCCGCCGATTGGGAAAGTGAACGCCCGATCCCGCCGGCCGTCATCTGGGGGCGCACCCTGGACGATGCTCGGCTGATGGCGGGTCGGGCTTTAGCCTATGGCGATGACCTTCTTCCGGGCGCCCGCTCTTATGGCGAGGTGCCGTTCGGCGGATTGGAGACCAAGTCGGACGCGGAGACGCCGTGGGATCCCGGCCTGCCGGTCACGATCCCCGACACAGGGTTCAATATCGCCGGCTACATCGACCGGCTCGACATCGCGGGCGACGGCAAGCGCGCGCTCGTCCGCGACTACAAGACGGGCCGCCCGCCCCGGACCGCGATCCGGCTGAATGGCGGCCGGGAGCTTCAGCGCTGCCTCTACGCCTTCGCGGTGAAGGCGCTGCTCGGCCATGACGTCGCGATCAGCGCCTCGTTGCTGTTCCCACGCGAGCCCGTCGACCTTCAGCTCGACGACCCCGAGGCGGTGCTCGCCGAGATCACCGGCTATCTGCGCGCGGCGAGGATCAGTTTCGCCGGCGGCGCGGCGCTGCCAGGCCCCGACACGGGTGGCGACTATGACGATCTCGCCTTCGCCCTGCCGGCCAATGCCAGCGCCACCTATTGCAAACGCAAGATGCCGGCCGCGACCGAGCGGCTGGGCGAAGTCGCTCAAATCTGGGAGGCGGAATGATGAGCAGCGTGTCCAACGTTCTCAAGGATGACGGGGCACGGCACGACGCGATCAGCCTCCATGATCGCTCGATCCTGGTTGAAGCCGGCGCGGGCTCGGGCAAGACCGCCGTTATGGCCGGACGCATCGCCGTCATGCTCGCCGAGGGTGTCCCTCCGCGCGCCATCGCCGCCGTCACCTTCACCGAACTGGCGGCCAGCGAGCTTCTCTCGCGTGTCCGCGAGTTTGTCGCCGACCTCTCGGCCGGACATATCGCGGCCGAGCTGCGTGTGGCCCTGCCCGATGGCCTGTCGCAAACGCAGCGTGGCAATCTCGCGGCCGCAAGCGCCGCGATCGACGAAATCACCTGCTCAACCATTCACGGCTTCTGCCAGCGCCTGATCAAGCCCTATCCGGCCGAGGCCGACATCGATCCCGGCGCCGGCGTCATGGACCGCAATCAGGCCGATCTCACCTTCCTAGAGATCTTCGATGGCTGGCTGCGGGAGCGCCTGTCCGGCGATCAGGGCGGCATTCTCGCTGAGATGGTGCTGCACAGCCCCGGTGAAACCGTGGCGCTGGTCCACAAGATCGCCGAGAATCTGCGACGCCGCCGCACCCTCACGGCGCCGGCCGTCTCCCCGCTTGACGGTCATCTGACAGCCTTCCGGCAGGCGACGGCGGATTTCGCAGTCTTCATGCGCGGGACGGCGGCGACCGAGCCGGAAACGGTCGTGATCGTCGAGCGGCTGGTCGAGATGGCGACCGCGCTGGCGGCCGGTCCCGATCCCGCCATGCCCTCGGGCTTGATCCGGCTTTTGACCTCGCGTCCGCACCCGGACCTTTGCACCAAGGCAGGCGCCTTTGCCTCCTATCGCAAGAAGGGCAAATGGACCGAAGCGGCGAAGCAGGCGGGCCTCTCCAAGGCCGACGGCGAGCGGCTGAACATCGCTGCCGAAGGCCACTACACCGCCTGCTGCGACGCCCGGGCCTCGCTTCTTCAGGCGGCGGCCAGCCAGGTTCTGGCGGCTCTGATCGAGGAGGCGCGTCCGATCCTGCAGCGCTATCGCGACCACAAGCGCGCGAGCGCCCAGCTCGACTTCGATGATCTGATTTTCGCCGCACGCGACCTGCTGCGCGACCACGATGATGTCCGGCGCGCGCTGGGACAGCGCTTCGCGCATGTCCTCGTCGATGAGTTCCAGGACACCGATCCCCTGCAAACCGAGATCTTCTGGCGGCTGTGCGGCGAGCCGGTCGATGGCGATGCCGACTGGACCCGATTCCGGATCCGGCCGGGCGCACTCTTCCTGGTCGGCGACCCCAAGCAGGCGATCTATCGCTTCCGCGGCGCCGATGTCGGCGCCTATGTGCAGGCGCGCGACTCCTTTAACGCTCAGGACCCCGACAGCCTCCTGTCGATCTCCACCAATTTCCGCTCCTGCGCCTCAATCCTCACGTTCGTCAACGAACGCTTCGAGGCCGTGCTCTCGGCCGATGGCCAACCCGGATTTACGGCCCTCGATCCGTTTCACGACGATCCCGGCAACGGCTTGTGCGTCGCGGCCCTCGACATCGCCGTCGCGGACGAAAACGGCAAGGCCAGCGCCGAGCAGCAGCGCGACGCCGAAGCCGATGCCGTGGCCGAGCTGTGCGCGCGCCTGATCGACAGCCAGCCCATCATCGACCGGCGCACCGGCGCGGAACGTCCTTGTCAGCCGGGCGACATCGCCTTGCTGGCGCCGACCGGCGCCGAGCTGTGGCGCTATGAGGAGGCGCTGGAGCGTCGCGGCATTCCGGTGGCGACACAGGCCGGCAAGGGGTTCTTCCGCCGCCAGGAGGTCCAGGACCTGATTGCGCTCACCCGCGTCCTCGCCGACCGGCGCGACACGCTGGCGCTCGGCGCGCTGCTGCGCGGCCCGCTGCTCGGCCTCACCGAAGAGGAGCTTCTGGACATCGTCTGGACCCTGCCGCGTTCGGAGGAAGAGCCCGACCGGATTCCCCGTCTCGATCTCCGCGTCGATCCCGCCGCCATCGCTCATCCGCTCGCACGCGAGACTATCGAAAAGCTGCAAGCGCTCTACCGCCGCAGCAACAGCACGACGCCGCACGAGCTTCTCTCGCAGGCCGTAGACGTGATGCGGGTTCGTCCCCTTCTTCTCGAGCGCCATAGCGGCCAGGCCGAACGCGCGCTCGCCAACGTCGATCTCTATCTGAGCCTGTCGACTGGCTACGCCGTGCGCGGCCTTCGCGCCTTCGCCGAGGCGATGACCGCGGCCTGGACCGACGAGGCTCGCGCTGTGGAAGGCCGGCCCGATGCGCAGGAAGAAGCCGTCGCGCTCTTCACCATGCACGCCGCCAAGGGCCTCGAATGGCCAATTGTCATTCCCGTCAACACCATGACGGGCGTCATGTCGCCCGACAGCGCGGTGATCGACCGCCAGACCGACACATTCTATTGCCCGGTCCTCGGCGTCGCGCCCGATGGCTATGAGGCCGCGCGCCAGGCGGAAAAGGACGAGCTGGATCGCGAGCGCATCCGGCTCTGGTATGTCGCGGCGACGCGCGCCCGCGAACTCCTCGTGCTGCCCCGGCTCGACACAAAGCCTTCAAAATCGGCCTGGATCGGCCTGCTCGACCTGTCGCTCGCCGATCTTCCCGGCCTTGATGTCTCGCACCTGCCGCTCGGCCAGGCAGGTGGCGGCGCCGGCGCGAGCAATATCCAGACGCGCGACATCTTCGCGGCCGAGGCTGCGGCCATCGCCGCCCGGCAGACGCGCCTCACCTGGCTGGCGCCCAGCCGCGACGAGAGCGCCTCCGGCGCGGTACTTCAGGAGGAAGAGGCCGAAATCTGGATAGGCTCGGCCGATGATCAACCGCGTGAACTCGAGGCGACCGTCGTGGTCCAGGGTGGCCGGGAACGCGGACTGATCCTCCACAAGCTCATGGAGGAGGTCCTGACCGGGGAAACCGATGCGACCGCGCCAGCCCTCGCAAAACGCGCCGGCGAGCTCATCCGGACGCTCGGCCGTTCGCCGGTCGCCGATCCAGCGACGGGTCTTTCGGACGAGGAACTGGCAGGCTGTGTCGTTCGGACCCTGGCTCTGCCCGAGATCGCGGCGTTGCGCCCGGCGCTCCTGGCCGAGTTCCCCGTTTACGCCGCCCGCACGGATGACGGCGAGGAGACGGCGACGGCCGGTATAGCGGATGCGCTGACTCTCAGCGCCGAAGGAAGCCCTACCGTTGTCGTCGACTGGAAAAGCGACGTGAACCCCGATCCCCAGACGCTCGATCACTATCGCTCGCAAGTCCGCGCCTATCTCGACATGACCGGCGCCGAGCGCGGTCTGATCGTGCTGATGACGACCGGCGCCATCATCACCGTCTCGCCCTCGGCCCGGGCGATGGCTGCCTGACACGAGACGATCGATGGCATCACGCAAGCGCCCCGCCCGTTCTGTCCAAGACGACCTCTTTAGCGAAGAGGTCTCGCTGCTGCTTCCCCCGCGCCTTGCGATCGACGGCAGGGTACTCGGAAGCCCGGTGCGGCAACTGGCGGTCCCGGCGTTGCGCGAGACCTGCCGGCTCCGGCTGTTTTCGATCCGGCGGGTCAACGGATATGAAGCGACCCTGAGATCCGGTGAGACGCTGAAGATCATCAGCGCCAGGACCGCCACCCGGCTGGAAGCCGATCTCATCCTGCTGGTGCCGGGTGCGTCGGAGCCGGCCAAGATCGCCGAGGCCCTCGAACTGGGCGAAGGCAAGTGGTTCAATATCGCGCCCACCGACATCGGCGCGCTCGACGCGGCCGCGCGCGGCGAACGTCTCGCCATCGTCGCGGCCTCATGGCAGGACTCTTTCCACCTCCGCGAAAGCTGTCCCGCCGAGAATGGTCGACCTGCGGTGCGCGGGCTGCGCCGACCCCAGATCGGCGCGCTCCATGCCGCGCTCGCCCATGCCACGCGCTCGACTGAGCCTGCCACCATCGTTATGCCGACGGGCACCGGGAAGACGGAAACGATGCTGGCGCTCAACGCCCATCAGCGGTTCGAGCGCTTGCTGGTGGTCGTCCCGACCGACGCGCTTCGCGAGCAGATTGCCGGAAAATTCGAGACCTTCGGCGTTCTTAAGCATCAGGAGTGCCTCGACGCCTCCGCCGCTTTCCCGGTGGTCATGCGCCTCTCCCATATCCCCACAACCCCGGCGGAAGTGGACCAGATATTCGACAGCGCGAATGTCGTGGTCACGACGATGCAGATCGCCGGCCGCGCCGAAGCGCCGGTTCAGGAGCGGATGGCGGCCCGCGCGTCGGCTCTTTTCATCGACGAGGCCCACCATATCGGCGCACCGACCTGGGCGCGTTTTCGCGGCCTTTTCGTCGATCGTGAGCCGCCATTGCCCATCGTTCAGTTCACCGCGACGCCATTTCGCGAAGATGGCCGGCGGGTCGATGGCGAATTCATCTACACCTACCCGCTCAAGAAGGCGCAGGCGGAAGGCTATTTCAAACCGATCCGCTTCGAGGCTGTCTTCGGCCTCGATCAGGCCGACGCCGATCAAGCGATCACCGAGAAACTTGGAGAGGTTCTACAAGCCGATCTCGATGCCGGCCTCAATCATCTCGCCATGGCGCGCTGCTCCACGATCGACCGCGCCAGGGAGTTGCACCAGCTCTACAGCGCCCTGTTTCCGGAATTTCGGCCTGTCATCGTTCACAGCCAGCAGGCGATCCGCGAGCGGCGCGCGAATCTGGACGCGCTTCGGCGGTTCGAAAGCCGAATCATCGTCTGCGTCGATATGCTGGGTGAAGGCTTCGATCTGCCCGAGCTCAAGATCGCGGGGCTCCACGATCCGCACAAGAGCATCGCCGTCACCATTCAATTCGTTGGTCGTTTCACCCGCCAGGACCCGACGCTCGGGGATGCGACGGTGATCGCGAATACCGGCGTTGACGACATCGACCGCTCCCTGGCGAAGCTCTACGCCGAAGACGCAGACTGGAACGCGCTGGTCGAGGCGCTCAGCAGCGCGCGCATCGAGCGGCAGGTGCGGCGCGCCGAGATGTTCAAGGGTTTCGTCGGCAACCTCAGCGACATCCCGCTGCAGACGCTCGAACCGAAGATGAACGCCGTGGTCTACCGGACCACGTGCGACGCCTGGGAGCCGCTGCGCGCCGAAGATCTCTACAGCCCCGGCGTCTATCTCGGCATGAAGATCAATCCGCACCAGCGCGTGGCCATCTTCGTCACCCGTTCGGAAGAGCAGGCTGGATGGACGACCGCGCAGCATGCGACCAACATCATCTGGGACCTGCACATGATGCATTGGGACCAGGCGAAGGGCCTTCTTTACATCAGCAGTTCGGCGAAGGGTCCTTACGACAAGCTGGCCAAGACCGTCTGCGGCGAAACCACCCGCCGTGTCGAAGGCGAAGAAGTGTTCCGCAGCCTGCATGGCTTCAAACGCCTGATCCTGCGCAACCTCGGCCTCACCCATCATCAGGGGCGCGGCGTGCGCTACTCCATGTATATGGGCGTCGACGTCGCCGATGGCCTCGACACCGCTAAGTCCCAGTCAAGAATCAAGAACAACGTCTTCGCAACCGGCTTTCTCGACGGCGTGCCAGCCACCCGCGGCTGCTCGGCCAAGGGCAAGTTCTGGTCGATCTCTCCCGTTCGCGACCTCACCGACTGGATCGAATGGTGCGAGGACATCGGCCAGTCGGTCAACGACCCCGGCATCACGACGGATGGTGTTTTCAAGAGCGCCATGCGTCCTCGACAGATCAGCGAGCGGCCCGCTGTTCCTCCCGTCGCGATTCACTGGCCGGAGTCGCTGCTGATGCAGATCGAGGATCGCGTCGAGATCAGCTTCGGCGATCAGCCGATGCTGTTCACCGAGTGCGACATCGAGCTTCTCGATCACGAACGAACGGGTCCGCTTCGCTTCGCGGTGCGCAGCGACGCCTATGTCGCCGAGTTCGAGATCGTATTCAGCGATGGGGGCGCCCGATATCCGCAAAGTGCCGGTCCCAAGGCCACCATCAGGATCGGCGGCAAAGTGAAGTCATTGTCCGAGTCCTTCGGAGACGATTCCCCGCAGATCGATTTCGGCGACGGCTCTCTCCTCATCTACAGCCATCTCTATGCGCTGCCAGACGGTGAATCCGTCGAACCCTATCCCGCCGACCGGATCGAGGTGTGGGATTGGTCGAAAACCAACATCCGGGCCGAATCCCAGGGGCCTGAGAAACGCGCCGACTGCGTCCAGCGGCGCGTGATCGACGCGCTGCTCGCCGGCGGCGAAGCCTATGATCTGATCTTCGACGATGACGGCGCCGGGGAGATCGCCGATGTGGTCTCGCTCCGCATCACCGAGGGCCTTGTGCAGGTCACGCTGCATCACTGCAAATATTCGAGCGCCACGATGCCCGGCGCCCGCGTCAAGGATCTCTATGAGGTCTGCGGACAGGCGCAGAAATCGGCGCGCTGGCGCGACCGTCCCCATCGCATGTTCACCCACATGCTGAAGCGCGAGAAGCTGCGCCTGGACAAAGGGCAAAACTCTCGCTTCGAGCAAGGCACCGCTGCGTTCCTCAAAAAGCTGAAGGCGAGCTGGCAGGACTATCGCTACGAATTCGACGTCAAGATCGTGCAGCCAGGCCTCTCCCGTGCAGCGATCACCGAAGAGGGCTTGCACCTGTTGGCCGGGGTCGAGACTTACCTGCTGGAGACCCGCGCGATGAAATTGCGGATCATCGGCAGCGCATGAATTCCCGTGCAGAGCTGTCGGCCCGAGGCACCCGCACGAATTGAGGGACGTTCGTCGCGCCTCTCCGGATCAGCCCGGCTCGATGCCTGGAGGGATTGGGTCGAATGGCCTAGTATCAGTCCCCATTGCCTCGGGTGCCGCCGCCAACATATCCCCAACGTCCAAATTTGAACGGTCAACCGCCGATATCGGTCTGAGGCCGTTTGCCGGTGCTGCGTCGATTGTCTTCGGCGTCTGCCGTAGGCCCATCGCCGAGAGATCAAGGACGAGCGGTTGCAGCAGCATGCGGGTCGCCTCGCCGCCGCGCGACAACACGTCGATGAAATCTTCCTGATTGGGCTGTCCAAGAGCCAGGCGATAGATCATGCGCTGCTCTCGAAGTTGGGCGAAACGCGCAACATCGCGCCCAAAAGGGCGCTCGAAAACATGACGACTGATTTCGGCACCGTCGAGCACCCACCATGGGCGAAGGCCACTCACATCGACGGAACGTTCCGCGTGCCTCTGCACACATCGCCAGGGTGAATCGTCCGCCATCGTGGAATCTCTCAGCACCTCGTCTCGCAACATTGCCGCAAGCCGGCGTCTGACGGCCAAGCCCGCATAGCGCTGGATACGACCTTCACGTTGCTCAAGGTCGAGCGGGTTGGATGAGAGATCCCAATGAACCACGTGCGAACACCAGGGGTGAAAATCCAGGCCCTCCTGCCCGACCGACGTCGTCGCCAGGACATGCGGCCAGAAGGGCGTGTTGAAGCTCCGGCGAACTTCATCGGGTCGAGCTGGAGCGGCTTGCGCCACGCCGCCATCCACATTGACGACGGGCTCGGTCTCGGCATCGCCAAACGGCACGGCGACATGGCAACGCACCGGGATCTTGTGCGGCGGTCCGCCAACTCCATGAAAGCTGAAGCTGCCGGCACGAAGCCCGAGCGACGATTGCAGATCCTTGGCGAGACCAGCGGCGCCCTCCTGGAGATTTTGGGCACGTAACCAGAAATGCTCGTCGAGGACGCTTTCGAACCCGCCATCAACGACCGCGCCCATGACTTGCTCGACAGCACTTTTCCCCGGCAGCGATGACAGGATCACCGGATTGTCGAGATAGCCGCGCAGTCCCTGCCAACTGAGCTGGACCAGCTCCGGATAACGTGCCGGGTCAAGGATCGTCGGGTCATGTCGCAGCAACGCCCGGCCGAGCGCGACCCCAGGCGCCCCAATCGCATAGTCCACGAGGTCCGAAAGCTCGGCGGGGGACAGCCGCTCAATCGGCTGCGCCTGGCGCCATTTCCGGACCGCGGACTGCGCGGCACGATCATCACCGATCGCGCTGCTCCAGCCGGCGGCGGACTGTTCCGCGATACCTGCCGTCTGTTCGATCGACGCCAGGGTCCGCGCAATCGACCTATGTCTCCGGCGGGCCTTCACGGTGTCCCGTTCGATGATGCCTTTGGGCAAAGCGGCGAGAATCTGCCGTCGAACCTCTTTGCGAACGGCGCTGAGCGTCGCCCCGGCTTTCGCGAGCGGGTCGGTGTTGCGGATCAGCCATGGCGATGGGTGAAATGCGGCCATCACAGGCCCGGGAACGGCCGCCAATTTGAAACGGCGGCGCTTGTAGGCTTTCTCATAGCCGCCATGTTTCTTGGGCAGACAGTGCGCTTCGACGCCAAAGCTCAGAAGCGCGGCCACGCTAGGTGGTGTTGCGCGAAAACGGCTGAACATCAGGAGCTTGGGGTCAACCGTCAGGCTATCCCAACCTGCGTCAAGCGGCCACCAGGGAAATGACGGGGCGACCCATGGCAGCGACAGTAGCTTGGGCGGAACGACGCTGCTGAGAGCGCGCAGCTTGGGGTCTGAGTAGCAACGGAACAGAAAACCTACATAAGGGATTTCACAGCTCAGCGGTCAGCGCCAGCGGCCCAGCTCCTTGATCGTTTTCCTGTGGCATTTGAGGTGATGCTTCATCAGCCTGAT